>Ga0209890_10000048_pt1 | contig 56025 bp, 51 predicted proteins | sample OrgsoiDNA2013049_FD_185799 | JGI IMG/M metagenome (GOLD analysis project Ga0209890, IMG submission 185799) | Permafrost soil microbial communities from the Arctic, to analyse light accelerated degradation of dissolved organic matter (DOM) -... | ecosystem: Environmental > Terrestrial > Soil >... | reverse complement strand
CCGTCGGTTCCTTCCCCATCATTGGTTCCTTCACCACGACGGGCTCCTTCACCGCCGCGACCGAGAGCGATCTCGCCGCAGCGGACGCCTGGGTGATCGGACGCTCTTTCGCCACAGCCGGTGCCACGATGGCCTGCCCGACCGACGGCATCGCGGACGAGCCCGGGCTCTGCACGATCGCTTCGGCCCTTACCTTCGCCGTCACCTGGGTGCCGCCCCGCTGGGAGGAGCCGCCTCGCGCAAAGAGGAGCAGCAGGGCCAGTCCGCCGAGCGCACCGCCCGCCGCGGCACCGATCCGTCGAGCTGGAAATCGACCCAGGAATCGTCGAACTGAGAACCCTGGATCTGAAAACGAGCGCGACCTTTCGGTCCGCCCACCGACGAAGGTTAGCCAAGCCTCGGAGGACATGGGGCGCTGGGCGTCAGCGACCGACTCCCCCTCGCCCGCCAGCCTTCCCTGGGAAAGCGTCGCATCGCCCGCAGTCTCCTCCGACGGATCCGGCTCGAACCACAGCCCGTCCAGCACGTCCACCTCCGGCGTCAGCGTCCGCGCGAAAGGGCTCTGCGTCGACGCTTCCACCACGATCGCCGGCGACGACGGCGCCCGGCGACGGGACGGGGCCTTTGCCTCTCCGACTCCCGATCTGAACGGCCGCAACGCTTGCGCGAGCTCGGTCACCGACGCGAACCGCGCCTTTGGATCGGAGCTCATCGCCCGCATCACGACCTGCTCGAGCTCGGGGGGAATGCCCGGCCGCCGCTCGCTCGGCAGCAGGGCGTTACCTGCTCCAATCGCGCCGTAAAGGTCGTCAAGGCTCTCTCCGTCGTACGGACGAGCGCCTGTCAGGCACTGATAGAGGATGACGCCGAGCGCCCACTGGTCGCTCGCGGGGCTGGCCGCCCGGTGGTCGGCAATCTGCTCGGGGGAGAGATAGAACGGAGTTCCGAAGACCAGACGGGAGTCGGGAACGGCCCCAGCGCCCTCGGCAGTGTCATTCGCGATACCGAAGTCGAGGACAACGGGATGTGTCTTCTGATCCCGAATCGCCAGGAAGATGTTGGCCGGCTTGAGGTCGCGGTGAACGACACCGCCCTCGTGTGCCGTTGCGACGGCTTCGCACACAGGGACGAGAATGTCCGCGGTCTCCGCGGCCGACAGGAAACTCGAACGCTGGAGCAGACGACCGAGATCCTCGCCCTCGAGCATCTCCATCACCAGGTAGGCCCGCTCCCCGTCCTCGCCGACTTCGACCACGTCGACGATATGCGCGTGACGCAAACGCGCCGTCAGCCTTGCTTCCGTCAAGAACCGCCCGCGCGCCTCCGGCCTGCCCGCGAGCTTCGGGCTCAGAACCTTGATTGCGACGCGCCTCCCCGTGTCTCGGCGCGCGCCCTCGTAGATGGCGCTCATCGAGCCCAAGCCGATGAGGCGCCGGATTTCGTACTTCCCGAGCCGAGTCCCCGCTTCGAGAATGCCCGCTGCCTCAGATCCCTCCCGTCCCCTGTTTTCCATCGTCCTCGCTACGTCCAATTACCTATTGCCGATAGAGGACCCCTTTTGATCATGAAATCGACCAGGGTTCTCGTGACGCGAGGTTCATGCGGGCAATGACCGAGTTTTTTAGCAAGGCAGCCGCCTGAAGACAACAGTTGCCGCGAACCCTCGCTGCGGCTCTGACCTTCACTTCGTTCTTTGCTGCATCGGTCCGCCGACATCGTCGTCAGCCTGCGCGACAGGCTTGGTGGAAAGCTCTGAGCGCCGACACTTTTCGTGACAAGAGGGACCGCCTCACGACAGAAGTGATCGTGCTATTCGTGTCGTAAATTGCGTCCTTTGTTATTCGCTTCATCTTGTAACCATCTGTTACTTATCGTGAATTTCACAGCCTCGGTCAGGGGCTGACGCCGTCCACTCGCCAGACCCGACGCCCATTGCTGCTCACCGTGAGCAGAGAAAGCTGGCAGCCGTCGTTCAGGTGCCCGAGCTGAACGTCGGTCACCACCTCACCCCCCAGCGTGTCCCCGGTCGCGACGATCTTGTCCGCCACGGGATCCGGGCCCGTGAAGATCCCGCGACCTCCGCCCGCAAGGTAGGCTTCGAACACGACGCTCCCCGCGTTGTCGATGTCGACTTCGCCAAAAGACACGAACGCCCCCGTCGTGTCGGCGACCGGTGTCAGGTCGGGCGGATCGTTGAACGGCGTCGGCGTGGCGACGTACACGCCGAGGGGGATGCTCTGAGACTGCGTTTGGCCGCCGCCGCATCTCAAGATGTTCAGAGGCGACGTGTTTCCGGAGAGCGCCACCGCAATTGCGCTCGCGTCGTTGATCGCCAGTGCGGGTTCCTCTCCGATCCCGAGGCCCGCGATCGCCTTCGTCACGCCGCCGATCGTGGGCACCGGCGTGTCGAACACCAAGACGCCACGCTGCAGACCGCACGCGAGATGCTCCATCTGCATCGCGACTGTTCCCAATGCGTTGACGTCGAGCTCCTGGTTGTTGAAAAAGGTGCCGGAGCCGCTCTGGACGACCGCCACGTTGCCGGTGACCGGACCGCGATAGAGCGCGCCGGTACCGTTGGTGATCGAGCTGAAGGCCAACGTCCCGTTCGGTGCCAATGCGAGGTGACTACCTCCCGAGACCGACCCGCCGTCCTGAATCCCGCCCCCGGCCTCGGCGGCGTAGAACACGTGGGGCGACGCGCCGGTCGAATCGGTCGCGAACACCCCGAACCTGCTCGTGAGCGCAGGCGTCCCGGCTAGGAACGCCACGTTCGAGGCATCGTCGAGCGCGATCCCGACCGCGTTCGTCAAGCCCCAAGCCGAGACGTCGAACGAGGTGATCGGCCCGCCATCCGCGAGCGCCAGATGATCGACGCCTGCCGCGTCGCTGGCCACGAACGCCACGCGGCCGCCGTCGTTCAACGCAGGCCGCACGCCCCTGATCATGAAATCGGCGCTGCTGCTCGCCAGGGTCTGGAACATCATCGGGCCCCCACACGTCGGCGGCGGGGAGTGACCGCACGGAGGCCGGGGACGGTGACGTCCGCCTTTCGGATGTTCGCTCGCCGCTGTCTTGTCGCGAACACCCATGGCGAGCAACAGCATCGCGCTCAACGTCCCTACCCCGCTCCATCCTGTCACGGCGATCTCCTCGGCATGTTGTACCGAAATCAACGTGCCCCGCCCCGGATCTTCCGAAGATGTTGTTCGATTGGGCGGGAGGTGGCCCAGGTACCGCCACCTCCCCTCAGAGACACCCCGCGAGCGCGGTTCGCTGCTAGGGTTCCCGTCGTCCGCGATGTTCCGCGCGATGAGAGACGAGATGGAGACCGAGGAGAGACCTTGAGGAGGCGGCTCGTCGTTCTGCTGATCGTCGTCGTCGCGCTGGGAGCGTACGCGGGCTACCGCATTCGTCGAGGCCAAGCGCCCCTCGAATGGAGCGGGACCGTCGAGGTCCACACGATAGAGGTCGGCTCTCGCGTCGGCGGCCGAGTCCTGGAGGTCCACGTGCGCGAGGGCGACAACCTCGTGGCCGGTCAGCCGCTCGTGACGCTGGAGAAAGGCGATCTGCCGGCGCAACGCCTCATCGCCCAGGGTCAGCTGGAACAGGCGCGGAGCGTGTTGCAGAAGGTCGCCAGCCGCACCCTCCCCACCGCGCGGCGGGCCGAGCTGGCGGGGGCAGAGGCCCGACTGCAAGCCGAGCAGGCGCTGGAGGCAAAAGCCAAGCTCGACGAGGCGCGCGCTCGAAAACTCTTCACCAGCGGGGCCGGCACCCGCGTGGACGCCGACAATGCAGCGCTGGCGCTGCGAACGGCGAGCGCTCAGGTGGCGGCGCAAAGAGCACAGAAGGAGACGATCCTGCACGGGACGCCCGAGGACGTGCGCTCTGGCGAGGGGATGGTCGGGGCCGCCCAGGGGCGGCTGCAGCAGATCGACGTGATGCTCGACGAGCTCGTCGTCCGCGCTCCCCGCGCCGCGCGGGTCGAGTCGCTCGATCTCCGACCCGGTGACATCCTCGCCCCCAACGCTCCGGCCGCCAAGCTGCTGGAGCCGGCGGAGCTCTTCGTCCGGATCTACGTCCCGGAGACGGAAATCGGGCGCATCCGCCCGGGGCTCGAGGTGCCGATCTTCGTCGACTCCTTCCCCGGCCGGGCCTTCCATGGTCGGGTCGAGTCGGTCGCCAGCGAGGGGGAGTTCACCCCCCGGAATCTTCAGACCGCCGACGAGCGGGCCGACCAGGTGTTCGCTTCGCGCGTCCGCATCGAGGAAGGCGCGGACGTCCTTCGGGCGGGGATGGCGGCCTTCGTGCGGGTGCCGCGATGAGCGCCGCCTCCGCCAGCGCCGCGTCCGAGCCCGCCATCCGTGTCGACGGCGTGGGACGCCTGTTCGGCGACTTCGTGGCGCTCGACGACGTGAGCCTCACCGTCCCGACAGGGCAGATCTATGGCCTCCTGGGACCAAACGGATCGGGCAAATCGACCCTGATCCGGATCCTCTGCGGGCTCCTCGCCCCCTCCTCGGGCCGCGCCGCGGTCCTCGGCCTGAACGTCACCACCGACGGGGAGGCGATCCGCCGGAACATCGGCTACATGAGCCAGCGGTTCTCCCTCTACGAAGACCTGACCGTCCGCGAGAACCTCGACTTCTTCGCCGGCGTCTATCGCCTCGGGGGCGCTCGGCTGCGCGAACGGCGCGAGGCGGTGGTCGCCCTGACGCACATCGGCCCGTACCTCGACCGCCGGGCAGGCCTGCTGTCGGGCGGGTGGAAGCAGCGGCTCGCGCTCGGCGCGGCGCTGCTACACGAGCCGCGGGTCGTCTTCCTCGACGAGCCGACCGCGGGGATCGACCCGGTCGCGCGCCGCGAGCTGTGGGACCTGCTGTTCTCGCTGGCTGCGCAGGGGATCACCTTTCTGGTCACCACCCACTACATGGACGAGGCCGAGCGCTGCGGAGAGGTCGGGTACCTCTACCTGTCGAAGCTGCTGGTCACGGGGACGCCGGAGAAGCTGAAGACGCTGCCGCTCGTCAACGCGCCGAACACGCGCCGCATCGAGATCGAGACGCCCCAGCCGGCGAAGGCGCTGGCCTGGATCCGACCTCGCTCCTGGTGCCTGGGGGCGACGATCTTCGGCCAATCCGTTCACACCGTGGTTTCCCGCGACAAAGACGACGCCAGCATCCTCGCCGAGGCCCGCGAGGCCGGGTTCCCGCAGGCGGAGATTCGCGAGATTCATCCCTCCCTCGAGGACGTGTTCGTGAAGCTCACCGAAGACGCGGCCCGGGCGCGCGGCGAATCGGCGGCCTAGCCGTGTGGCGCTCGTTCCTCGCGGTGTTCCGCAAGGAGTTCCTGCACATCTTGCGCGATGCCGGGACGCTCAGGTTGGCGCTCATGCTCCCGGTCATGCAGCTGGTGCTGTTCGGCTTCATCGACCAGACCGTGCACGATCTGCCGACGTCGATCGTCGACCAGGATCATTCCGTCGACAGCCGCCTCTTTCGCGATCAGCTGCGGGCCACCAAGACGTTCAAGATCATCGACGTCACGACCGATCCCGAGCACGCCCGCCAGCAGATCCGCTCCGGACGGGCGCGGGTGGCGATCGTCATTCCGCCGCGCTTCCACGACCACCGCGTGCGCGGGACGACCGCGCAGGTGCTGGTGCTGATCGACGGCTCCGACTCGACCGCCAGCGCGCAGGCGCTCGCCAGCGTCAACGGCCTGGTGGCGAGCGACAACCTGGCCCGCCTCGAAGCCGTAGTTCCCGGTCAGGGCGCGATCGCGGCGCAACCGATCATCCTGTTCAACCCCGAAGGACGGACGGCCAACTACATCATCCCGGGGCTGGTCGCGGTGCTGCTGCAGTTGGTCGGCATCGTGCTCTCGGCCGGCGCCATCGTGAGAGAGAGAGAGCGGGGAACCCTCGAACAGCTCCTCGTCACGCCGATCGATCCAGTCGGACTGATGATGGGGAAGCTCTGCCCCTACCTCGTGCTCAGCCTGGTGGAGATGACCCTCATCCTCATCGCGATGCGATTCGGTTTCAGCGTCCCCATTCGCGGCAGCGTCCTGCTTCTCTACGGCATCGCCCTCTTCTATCTGAGCGCGCTCCTCTCCTTGGGCCTGCTCATCTCCACCCGGGCCAAGACGCAGATGGAGGCGCAGCAGATGGGGCAGCTGCTTTTTCTTCCAGGCGTGTTTCTCTCCGGCTACATCTTCCCCTTCGAAGGGATGCCCGTCGTGCTGCGAGGCATTGGCCTTCTCTTTCCCGTGACCCACATGATCGCGATCATGCGCGGCGTGGTCCTGCGCAACGCCAGCGTCGTCGATCTGTGGCCCCACATCGCCGCGCTCCTCGGAATGACCGTCGTCCTCGTCTGGCTTGGCGCGCGGAGTATCCGGAAAGTAGCCGCGTGATTCCGGGCACACCCCGCGCCGACACCCGGCGCCGGGGCGCCCCCCGAGAGTGACGTTGGCCACGTCTGCCTGATTTTCCACGTCTCGCGGTACCACGTGCGCGTCCGCTGCTGTATCTACGAATCCCAGCTACCTGTGCATAACCGCTTCCGCCGCTCGATTCTGATAGCCGTTGGTCTCTTCTCGGCCGTCGCGCTGACGCCCCGGCGCGCTCATGCCTACGCCTGGATGATCGGTCACGGTTACGCCGGCTGCGCGACCTGCCACCTCGATCCCTCGGGCGCCGGCCTGCTGAACGAGTTCGGCCGCGAGGAGGCCGCCGACACCCTGCGCTCCCACTATGGAAGCGACCCCGCAACCGTCGAGCCGTTCTTCGGCCTCTGGAAGAATCCCGACTGGCTGCTCACCGGCGGCAGCTTTCGCGATGGGCTCTTCTTCATGAAAGCGGGCGCCGCGCCCTACTCCCAGCAGAACATCCTGATGCAGGCCGACCTGCGGGTGGGGCTAGACGCGGGCCGCTGGCGGGCCGCCGCGAGCATCGGCGTCCTGCCCAACGGGGACTTTCCAGCGGCGGTGGTGACCTCCAGCGGCGGCCCGAGCTTGGTGGCGCGCGAGTACTGGCTCGGGTACACGTTCGCGAACGACGCGGTCTTGCTCCGCGCCGGCAGAATCAACGTGCCGTACGGCATCCGATCGATCGAGCACACCCTGTTCGTGCGGCAGGCGACGCAGACGGATATCAACGACACCCAGGAGACCGGCGTGGCGCTGGCGGCGCGGGGGGGTGGATTTCGCGGCGAGCTGATGGCCATCGCCGGCAATTACCAGGAGTCGCCCGACGCCTACCGCCAGCGCGGCTACAGCGGATACGTCGAATGGAGCCCGGACAGCCACTACGCTCTGGGAGTCAACAGCCTGGTCACGTACGCCAAGCAGGACGTCCTCCTTCGGACAGCCAATCTTCGTCAAGCCCACGGTCTGACGGGGCGGGCGGCACCCGTCGACAGGCTGGTCTTGCTCGGCGAAGCCGACTACGTCGGCCAAGGATTGTCGGGCCAGCCGCACTGGAACGGCCTCGCGACGATGCTCCAGGCGGACTTCGAGCCGTGGCAGGGGCTACACTTCATCGGCACGGGCGAGACGTATGGCTCCGGACAGCCTGGCACCAACACCTCCTGGAGCCTGTGGGGGAGCGTGGCCTGGTTCTTCTACTCGCACGTCGACATTCGATTCGACTACGTCCATGAGAGCCTCTCTACTCCTCCGCCCGAAGGGCGCATTCCGATTGTGACCTACCTGGTCCAGCTCCATCTTTTCCTGTGAGGCCGTCCATGCGGACCAAATCGCTGTCTACGTTATCGATGGTCGGGGTGGCGGTGCTTTGCCTGACGACCGAGCCAGCCCCGGCGCAGGCCGTCTCTCGCTTTCCAGGCAACATCGTCGACTATTTCACGCCGCATCTTGGATACACGCCGCCTTGCCGTCTTTGTCACATCGACGGGACGACTGGCTCGGGCAGCGTTCAGACACCGTTCGGCATATCGATGCTCGCGCACGGGATGACGGGCGGTCGGAGCACGCTCACGCCCGCGCTCGACGCACTCAAGGCCGGCAACGTCGACAGTGACGGAGACGGCGTGTCGGACATCGACGAGCTGATCGCGAACACCGATCCGAACACCGCCGCCGACGTCCCGCTGTCGCCGAGCGAGCCCTCCTACGGCTGCACCGTCGAACCCGTGAACCGCGGCGGTGCACGGTCCTGCCTGGCGTGCGGAACCGTCCTCGCGGCCGCGCTTGTCGTCAGGCGACGCCGTCGGGGCAAGAGCTGACGCTCGACCACGACCGAGCTGCTTGGCTTTGCTAACCGGCCGGCGTGCGGCTGCTCGCGGAGACCGGCTGGCTGCCGTCGACGGTGATGCTGCCGTCTGCGGCGATCGTCACCGCGTAGTGCTGGAGCGACGATCTCGCTGGTCCGGCCGTGACGCTTCCGTTGCCGTCGAATGTGGAGCCGTGACAGGGGCAGCTCAACCCGGAGGCGATCTTGTCGGAGCTGTCATCCAGCAGGCACCCCGCATGCGTGCAGACAGCGGACATCGCGTAGACGCCGTTCGCATCCCTCGCCACCACGAAGTTCGTCATCACCAGGAGTGAGCCGACCGCCAGGGCCGAGATGTTCCCCGCGCCGACCGGACCGGTCGGTGGCGAGCCAGTCGGATTTACGCAGCCTGATACCGCGCCTCCCAAGACCACGAGCCCCGTCGTGGCCCCGGCCAGTATCAGAAGCTCGCGGCGATTGACCGCCCGTTTGGAACAATTGGAACAGCGGTCCTTGTCATCGTTGGCCATCGTCTGCCCTCCGCGAGATGGGAGTACCGTGGCTTCGCGGCGATCAGGCAGTTGCGGACGCTCGTCACAAGTTGGAAGCTCGACAGCTCGAGCTGTCCGGATCGCAGAACTGATTCGCGTTGCAATCGGACGACGTGAGGCAACCCACGCAACAGCCCGTCGTTCGATCGCAACGCGGGAGCGGGCTCGAGCATTGCCGATCAGTCGTACAGGACCGATCACCCTGAGGGGCATCTGTTCCGGCCTCCGGCTGGTCAAACCGAAGCGCGACATGACAACCAAGAAGACCGAGAGCCGCGGTCGCCGCGATGACGAGGGCCAACGTCGGCCGCGACCGTGCGGGCGAGGCCGTCTCGCCGCAGCTCATCGAGCTGTCTGGATCGACTCGCTGAACTTCCCGCGGGCCGATTCCGCGCTCTGCCGGAGCGGGCTCTGCGGGAAGCGCGCCAGAAGAACGTCGAGCAACTCGACGGCCTCCCGGCGATCGCCCGCACTCCCCGCCTTGAGAGCCGAGCTGAAGAGATCGTTCTCGGTGGCTAGAGTGGAAGGAGGCACGCTCTCGGCAAACTCGCGTCTCACCGACGACGCATGCGCTGGGGCGTGTCTCACGGAGACCGTCGCCCGTTCGGGCGCTGGCTGCACCGGATGGAGGGTCCGATCGGGGCAGCCGAGTGGCCAGTGACGACCGGCCTCGACCCTGACTTCGTGTCCGAGCGACCGAACGACCACGACCCCCTCGGAGACGGCGACCCGCGTGACGACGCCTTGACCGCAGGCCTCGTCTGGAGGGACGACCGTCACCTGAAAGCGGGTGCCGCGGACCTCGACTTCGGCGTCTGGCGTGACGACCACGAAGCGCTCCCTCGATTTCAGCTTGATCACGTGCGCCGAGACAGCGCCACGGGCGAGCCGAAACCAGCGCTCCACGTCGGCGCGCACCAATTGAAGCTCGGAGCGGGGATCGACTTCGATTGTCGTCCCATCGGCGCCGGTCAAGGCGATGGGGAGAGCATCGCTGCGGAGGCGGTCGCCGGTGTGCCATTCCTGCCCGATCAGCAAGGGCTGAACCTCGCCATTTGCAGTCGTGACGCTGGCGAGGGCGTTCCCCTCCGCGATGAACCTCTGCTTCGTCGGCGGCGTCTCCCGCCCGGCGGTCGCAGGCAACGAGGCCGTTCTCTTCACACCCAGCCCCAGTGCCAGGACGAGCCCGAGCATCCCGGCCACGACGCCCGCGATCCCCGCCGTCCGCCGGCGGCGCCGGCGGATGGCCGCGACCGTGATGACGCCTGCGAGCATCGCAATCGTTTGGTCGGGTGACGACGAGCGCTGCGGCCGAATTCGCGCCCGAGCGCTGCGGAGAAGCCGCGCCGCCAACGGCGCATATCGAGACTGGCCGCTCACGATTCGTCTCGCTCCAGCAGGTCGGCCAACCGCGGATCGGCGTCGATCAGCTGGTGCAGATCGCGCCGACCGCGCACCAGACGGCTTTGGGCGGCGACGACCGAGACGCTGCAAATGTGGGCGACCTCGTCGAGCGAGTAGCCGCAAACGTCGTGAAGGAGGAATGCCCAGGCTCGATCGGGTCTCATCGTCTCCAGATGGGCCGCGACCTGCTTGACCGCGTCACGCAGCAAGATTCTTTGCGCGATGCCGGGCGTCTTCTGGCTGCTGGAAAGCTCCTCATCGTCGTCCAGCGCCGATTCGAAGATGTTTCGCTCGAGTCGACGGCGACGAATGTGCTTGTAGACGACGTTCGCGGTGACCGCGGAGACCCAGGCATCCAGCGGACACTCCCCCCGGTAGGTGGGCAACGACTCGATGAGCTCCACGAGGGCGATTTGAACCAGATCCTCGCCGTCACGATCGAGCCGGCCGATCAGCCGGCGGACCGTGCGATCGACCACCGGCTTGATGCGCCAATAGAAATCCTCTGCGACAACTGCGTCGCCACGACGCAGCGCCTCCAGAATTTCGTCGTCTCTCCGCGAGACTCGGCGTTCGCCAGGGCCCTTGGCTTCGCTTGGAACGACGGAAAGCGAGGGCCCGGAGGTTCGAAGGACAGCCATGACAACCACTCTAAGAGTACCGCGGCGGCGCCCGAAGCAGGCACTAGAAGCGCGAAAGGACCCCCAGCTCGACCACCATCTGGGTGTGCGGAATCGTGGCGGCAGGCTCCCCCCCCACGTAGACGTCCGCTTCCGTAAGGAGCTCTTCGACGCCCACGCCCACGAGCAGCGCCGTTCCGCGCGACAGCCCGTAACCCACTTGCGCCAGAAGATCGGCGCCCAGGGACCAGTAGGTCTCGGTCCGCGAGCTGCTTTGCCCCCCTTCACCGCGCTGGATAGCTTCGTGCACGCCCAGGAGGTCGAAACGCCCGCCGAAGCCGAACGTTCCTGGTCGTTCCAGCTCGGAGCTCATCCAGATCACGCCGACCCCACCGAGCACCGTTCGCGCCGTTGCGTCAGCCCCATCGACGTCGGAAACCCGGAAGCCCAAGCCCGCCCGCAACGCCCAGCGAGTGGAGACCGAGTGTCGCAAGCCGACCATCCCGCCGATGGTGTCGTCCATGTCTCCCCAGTGACTGACGGCCGTCGTGACATTGGCTTCGAGAGCCCATCGCGGAGGTGCCTCGGGAGCTTCGACCGGCGCCGCGCGGGTGGCGAGCGGAACGGGTTGATTCTCGAGCTTTCCCGCCTCCCTGGATGCTGAGACGACCGCCGCCGGTGGCTCCGCCTTCGGCGCGGGCGCGATCCCCCAGCTTTCATCGAGGACGGAGGCGATCACCAGACCGAGCGCGCGCCCACGCTCGGCGGGCAAATCACGGGCGCTGAAGACGATCGTCCGCGCGATCCAGTGGCTGACGCCGTCCTCGGGCGAAGCGACGAACACGCGTACCTCGGCCGTCAAGAGCGAGGCGTCATGCCAGCTCACGAGCACGACCGCTGCGGCACCGAGCTTGGCCGCGTCGCCGACCACCTCGACGTCTCGCGGGACGGCTGGTGCCACCCGGACGAGGCTCTTTGTGCCCGCCGGCATCGACTCGAGACACGCGACGGCGGCATAGCGAGCCATCGAGACCCCACCGGGGTTCGCCGTCACCGCGACGAGGAGAACAAGCGGAGCCGTCAAGGCGACGACGAATCATACGTCGCGATCGGGAATCTCGCGATCGCGAATCTCGCTCAGTTGTTCAGGGCCCCTGCGTCGATCCAGGCCTTGATGAGGGCGAGGTTCGTCGCAGACAGCTTCGGCCCCCCCGGCGGCATGGAGCCACCGTTGACCGTCGAGTAAAATTTCGAGCCGGCGCCATTGCCGGCGGTGACTCGACTCTTGACCGCGTTGTATGCGTTGGACTGCGAGGAGAAGCTGACGCCCCCCTGACTTCCGGGATTGTGGCAGTTGCTGCCGCCGCAGGAGACGGTCAAGATGCTGGTGTAGATTTGGGTGAACGTCGGCGCGGCGCCGCCCGTCCCTCCGCTGCCGGACCCGCCGGTCCCCTTCACCCCGCCGGCGCCGGTCGAACCGCCCGTGCCCTTGATTCCGCCGGTCCCGGTCGAGCCGCCCGTGCCGGTCGAGCCGCCCGTGCCGGTCGAACCGCCGGTGCCTTTGATTCCGCCGGTCCCAGTTACGCCACCGGTCGCGTTGCCTCCGGTGCCGTTGCCACCGGTGCCGCTGCCTCCGGTGCCGCTGCCTCCGGTGCCGCTGCCTCCGGTGCCCGTGACGCCACCTTCTCCGGTGACAGGCGTGCCCCCGGTGCCCACGTTTCCCCCGCTCCCCTGGCCGGTCCCTCCGGAGCCGCTGCCGGTCGAACCGGTCCCGCCCGATCCGCTGAAGCTGGCGTCGGACAAATCGAGCTGGTCACTCACGGCGCATCCACTGACGACGAGCGTCAGGAGACCCGCGGCGGCCAGCAGGCCCCTATGTGCGGAATATCTGCTCATGTGACCTCGCAAGCCGGTTTGAGTCGGCCAAAACGTGAGTGCCCGCAGGTCCAGCGAAGCAGGCAGCTTTTTTTAGAAATCGACCGGAAGCCCCCGCGCCGGGTCAGGGGTATCGCGCGAGCTTTTTGATTTCATTGTGGATTCTCCATCTTGAGCGTTCAGTGAACGATCATGGAGATCCGACCATCGACCTCCAAATGCGGGGGAACGATGCGTCTTCCCAACGCTCGATCATCACCCGGCGTCCCTCGCTTCCGATGCGCACCGCATGCAAGGGGTCGTCGAGCACCCGTTCGATCGCCGAAACGAGCCCCGCCGTCCCGAACTCATAACATTCGGCGGAGATCCCCTTGACGACGAACTCGGCGAAGCATGCGTCGTCCGGCACGAGAACAGGGATGCCGCTCGACATCGCCTCCATGTTCACGAGCCCGAGCGTATCGACACGGCTGGCGAACACGAACATGCTCGCCGAGGCGTACAGCGACTTCAGCACCTGGCCCCGCTGAATGCCAACGAAGCGGACGAACTCCTTCGTACCGTACAGCTCCTCCAGATCGCGACGACCGGGTCCGTCCCCGACCACGACGAGCAGCGGTGGGGTGTGCCGCCTCTGCAGCAACTCCACTGCCTCGATGATCAACGGCAGATTCTTTTCGTTGGAGAGTCTGCCGACGCTCAAGATGACCGGCCGGCCCTCTGCCTCGACGTTCACCTGATCGAAGACACTGTTCGAGCGGTGGCTGGGCGAGAACTCGCGGGGATCGACGGCCTGAGGGACGAAATGGATCGACTCCCGCCGGACGCCCATCTCGCACAGCGCATCCCGCGAACGTGAGGAGAAAGCGAAGACCCGATCGACCTGACTGTAGAACCAGCCGACGTAACGCCGCCCCACCCGCTCCAACAGCGGATGCCCCCCGAGGAGGTTGATCAGCGCGGGCACCTCGGTGTGGTAGCTGGCCGTGACGGGCAGCTGGAGCACCTTGGCGACCAAGAGACCGACCAGACCCATTGGCCCAGGAGTGGCCAGCTCGACGTGCGTGATCCGTTCCCGCCACGCCCAGACCAGCGTATCGATCAGCGAAGGGACGTAGAACCTCAGCTGATCGTACAGAGGGAACGCGAACGAGGTGATGGTCGGCAGCTGATGAAGATGCCCGTCATTGGGCTCTGGCTCTTCCCGGGGCGAGCTTGGAAGCGGCCCACAGTGCGGGATGAGCACCTCCTGGCGCGCCTCCCGGGCACGGTCGACGAAACGGCTGCACCACGTTGACACGCCGTCGACCTGGTCGAGCGAATCGCTAAACACCGCCAGCCGATCGGCGCGCTTGGGGATCTCGAAGGCGGTCCAGCTCTCCCGGAGCGAACAGGCCTGACGCTCCTGTCTTCCGAAGTGATGGGCCGCGAAGAACACCGGGGTCGCGGTGACCAGCGCTCCCGCGAGGTCGCGGAAGGAGCCGAACATTCGATAGATATCGAAGTCGTTCACCGCGTCGAGCAGATCGCTCACCGAACGTTCGATCACCTTGTTCGAGAGCTGGGCGATGCCCTGGATGATCAGCGCGTCGTCTTCGTCCGTCGGGCGGTCGGGGATCTCGAGAATGTCGAGGCGCTTGCCGGCGTCGATCTCGGCGTTTCGAAGACCCGTAAAGAGGCTGGCAACGAACCCTTGAAGAGGCTCCCCCGGTCGTTCCGTCGCCGTTTGGGATTCCCGTCCGGCAATGAGATCCATCATGTCGACGAACGGATTGCGGAAGTCGTCGCGCTCCGTGCAGCGTTGCTTCAGGTGATGATAGGTCGTGTGCTGGATGCACACGGCCATGGCGTTGAGGTGCGCCTGCTCCCCGGTCAATCGCGCGCCGCCCGACGTGCAGCGGTCCAGGAACGACCTCGGCGTCAGGTGACCGTCGACCTCGGAATAGATCGTGCCGCAGCGTCTATGCACATGGTCGTCCGATCCCGCTACCAGCGCCTTCCGAGCCGGAGAGCAGCCGTTGGGAACGATGCCGTGCTTCTTCGACAAGGCGGCGATCACCTCGGGCGTCAACCTGTCGAGAATGGTGAATAGATCGGGTTCGATCCGTCGATCGACCAGCCCGTTGATCCCCTCGAAGGTCGGGAACAGGAGGAGGGCCTTCTCGAACAGATCGGCGTCCAGGCGCCAGTTGGGGCTCAGGAGCGGATGAGCGAGCCCGTGCGCGATCTCCTCGCGATTGAGGTAGTCACACAGGTCGTAGATGTTGCCGCGTCGGGCCTGAATCTGCTCGTGGTGGCTCTCGCTGATGTTCCAGGCCAGCACATGCATGACGCAGCCGTTCTCCGGGAAGACCGTGGTGATCTCCTCGGAGAGGAAGAAGTCCGGGCGATCGACCAGCGTCAACCCCCCGTCCAAGGTGTCGTGATCGGTGAGCGTCACCAGAGACATGCCGCGCGCCTTGCACAGGTCGTACTGTCGCGCGGGAGCGGCATAGCTCTCGGGGCAGCCAAAAACTCGGCTGTACCATTCGTCATTCCCGATGGAAGCGGACGAATGGACGTGCAGATCGCAGCGTGTCGTCATGAACCGTGGGGGCCCGGCGGAGGACGACACTACCGACATTCTCCGGCCTGTCCAGTCCAACCGGATTCGGAGAGCGGACGAGCTGCGAGAATTTTGAAGCGCTGCATGATCGAATAGAGACCGTTAGTACCCGCTGGCGGCGATTCCTTCGCGACGATTCTTTGTGGCCGATCCGATGAAGAGAAGGCCACCCCGCGGTAACTAACGTCGTCAAAGGGCCCCATCGGCGCAGTTGACCGGCTCATCTACGTGAATCAGCTCATTGCGATCGCAGTCGTTGGCTGGACCCTCGTTCGAGGAGATGCCACCGAAACGCCCCCCTCGCCTCGCCATTCGTCCAGCCCGATGGCCCAGCTCGTCCAGTCGACCGGCGCAGTGAAAGCGTGCCTGCGCAGGTCCTACCCGTCCTGGTCGCCGGAAGCCGAGATGCAGCGCAGCGTCGTCAAGAGACTCATCGGCGGTTCCATGGACTACGCGGAGATGAGCCGACGCGCGTTGGGCGACCACTGGGGGCGCCTCTCGGACGAGGAGCGATCCCAGTTCGTCACCGACCTCGGAAGGTTGATCGAGAGAAGGTATCTCGTTCATGGGATGTTCCTGGGGCCCGACTGTCAAATTCGTTTTGATAGGGAGTCGGTCACGACACGCGGCACCGCGAGCGTGTTCGCCACCGTGTTGACGGAGCCACGGGGGAAGCCCTTGCGATTGGCGGTGGAGTACCGGCTGCTGCTCAAGAGTGATCGATGGGTCGTCTACGATCTCGTGACCGACGGGACGAGCTTGCTCGACAACTATCGCGACCAGTTCGACAAAGTCATCGCCCGCGAGTCATTCGGCGCGCTGCTGCGAAAACTCAGACAGCAGGCAAACGAAGGGAGCGAGGACCGAGCTCAGGAATAGAGATCGAGAAACATCGCCGCCCAGATCATTCCCTGGTCGGCGTAGTAGAAGAGCGCCCGCCCCTTGTAAGGCTTCTCGGCAGGCGTGTAGAGCTCGAGGTAGTTCTGGTCCCGCGCGATCAACGCGGCCAGCTTGGTTCGGTGTGCCTCCATCTGCGGGCGATCGATGGCTTTCAGAAGATGGAGATAGGCCGGCGCGAGCTGCATCCAGCTCGGATCGCCCTGGTAGTTCGGCGTGAAGGCTTTCGGCACGGGGAGCTCGGCTTCGGGAAGACGGGTCTCGAAGTAGCGAAGTGGCACCGGCTGGGTGAACCCACGTGCTTCGAGCGTCGCGAAGGCGCGCTGCTGCATCTCGGTGTCGGTCACGACCTCGAAGAAGAACGGCCACAGATTGGCGTCGCCGGAGGGCTCGTTTCGGCAGAGCGAGTCCCGGAAGTAGCTGCCCATCCAATACTGTCGAACGAGCAGGCCCGCGATGTCGTGGCCGGCCAGCGGGTTCGGCAGGCGGTCGTCGACGTCGAGCAGCCTGATTAACAAGCCGATCATGGTGTTCGCGAAGACGGTGGACCGCCCGGTCATGCAGTCCCGCGGGCCAGAGAAATAGCCGTCGGCTCGCGCCATCCCCAGCTCCGGATCGAAGATCGTCTTCACATAGCGATCGATCTCGCGGGACAGCAGCGCGCGGTGCCGGTCAATCAAATGGGTCGCGTCCGCCGAGCGGAGCGCAAACAGCAGCATCGGCAGCGAATCGCTGCCATACGCGTAGACGTCGCGGGGGAACTTGCCATTGAAGATGGTGGTGGTGATCCGGCCGGCCTTTTCGAATCGCGCGAGACCCCAGGCGAGCGACTGGATGACCCGGTCGCGAAGGCCCATTCGGCAGAGCGCCGGGGTGCACATCGCCAGGTCACGCGTCCAGAACTGCTTGAAGTGCCCCCCGGAGCCGGCGAAGAACTCGCCGGTCCAGCAGGCATCGACGACCCGTCGGCAGATCTCCTGGGGATCCCCGCGGTAACGCCTCCAGCCAAACAGGCGCCGGAAGAAGGAACGTACCGCGACGTTGATTCCTGCGCCCCACAGCACGAGGTCGACCGGCAAAGGCGCCGCTTCGTTCGGGTTGGCGGGAGGCAACTCGAGCCGCACCGGATCCGCCGCGTGCGAGAGCTCGACGTGCGAAGCGCCCGCGCGGGCATCGGTCAAGTTCCCGGAGTGCCTCAAACCCTGTCTTTCAAGGGTAAGTCAGATCTCGCAGCCGGCAAGGAGACGACGATCGTCCGCTGTTTCTCTGACGCTATTCGGCGGACACCTCCAGCAACCTTTGCTGGTTCGCGAGGTAGGTCGTGTAGCTCTGAGGACGCATTCGTGACAGCAAGCGGATGACGGCTCGGCGGATGGCCCGCCTCTGTCGCGGCAACCGCATGTCGGCAGGATGAATCGCGACGCGCACATCGACGTTGGAGCTCGCACTCTGAAGGTCGGCATAGATCGAAGTGGCGACCGCTTCGATCGCGTTCAGCGAACCCCAGCCGATGACCCGGCGCGCGTACCGGTTGCCGCGGTGGATGATTCCCTTGAAGAGCTCGTAGAAATCGAATCCCCGCTCGGCCACCACGGCGCGGGCGGCGGGCGACAGCAACCAGGCCGGGGGGACGAACGATCGCGCAGCTCGTTCGAGTCCGGCCCGGCGAAGAATCGCGGCACCCTCGTCCAGGCGGCGGTTCGCATCCTCGGCGTCGCTGGCGTGAAACTCCCCCTGCCCCCGGGCGAACAGATGGGCCCGAAAGAATCCGAACGGACCCCAGGCCCGACCCGACATGCGGTGCGTGAGCCCATGCATGACCAGACAGGCTCCGTCCGCCTCGAGGCGGCGCAGAAATCCGATCGTCGGGGGGTGGGCATCGATCGGAGCGCGCCCCTCATGATGAGGGATGGCGAGGACCGTGAGAGCGGACGCGGCGATGCCGAGCTCCGCCAAGAGCGCGACCGCCTGCTCACATTCTGATAGCGTGAGCGGAGAGACGTCGTGGATCGAGATCAAGAGCGAGGCCGGATTCGACGAGCGCATGGACATCGGTCACCCGGTTCGTAGCACAGGTCCTCGGCCGATCCGCCGGGGAGGCGCCCGGTGGCTTCGTGCGGCCTGCCTCTGCGGTCTATTCTCCCTGGGCGCCTCCCCGGCGCGAGCGCAAGACGCGGGTCGCTGCCCGAGCGTCGCCGGAGGAGGCCCTGTTCTGCTCGCCGTCGACGCCGAGCTGCGGCTCCGATGGATCGACGACCGCCTGGCCCGCACCGCCCACCGGGCCCAGCTCTGGACCTGGGGATGGGGGACCGGAATTGTCGTCGCCACCGTCGGGAACCTGGTGCCGCTGGCGTTCGTCTCTCCCAACGACCGCATCGATTGGTACGCCGGAGCGGCGACCACCATCGTCGGGATCGTGCCGCTCTTGATCGCGCCGCTCGACGTGATCGCTGACTCCCGAGCTCTCCGCGCGGAGATGGCCGCCTGGCCACAGAAGGCCGACCTCTGCCCCCTGCTGGCGAGTGCCGAGGCCAAGCTGGTACGGGACGCGAAGAACCAGGCCGACGGTCGGCGCTGGTGGTACCACGTGGTCAACGTCGCGCTGAACGCGGGGGTCGGTCTCTTCCTGGGTCTCGGCTACGACCACTGGCTGGCCGGCGGGTTCAATGCGGTGACGGGCGCCGCGATCGGGGAGGCCATCATCTTCACGCAGCCGACCTCCAGCATCGACGACCTCGCGGCCTACCGCGCCGGATCGCTCGGCGTGCCCAGGACCGCGGGACTCGTCTACAGCGCCGCGTTCTGACGTCGGTATCGCGGTCAGCGCTCCGGCGCGTCGTTGCCGCTGGCGAAGGACTGGGCCAACTCTGAGAGCTCGGTCTTCAGGATCGGCAGCAACGCCGTCCGAACACCAATTCGCAATCCGTCACACTGGGCCTCCGGCCGGTGAGTGGTCACTTCCTTCATGACCGCCGGGCGATCTTGCCGATGACGAACCCGATCGCGAGCGCGCCCAGCAGGCTGCGCCCCGGATTTTCTTTGATGTAGTCGGTCACTTTCCCGCTCAACGACGACAGGTGGCGTCGAGCATCTTCCAGTTGCGGCTTCGCGCGCTCACCAGCCTCGGAGATGGCGGCTTCGATCTCTTCTTTGGTCTTCATCGTTCCCTCCTGACTTCCGCGGCGCCAGTCGCCCTGGCGCGCCACCTGAGCGCGCAGGGCGATCACCGACGCGGACAGGCGCTCGCGGGCGCGCTCGACGTCCGCCTCGGCGCGGGCCAGCTCGTCCGTCACGACGCACCCCCTTCCGCCGGGTGGGCCAGCGCGTGGGCAGTCCGGCGCACCTCGACCAGGGATTCCCCCATGACCTTGGTCCGCTTCACCCTTCCGGAGACCACGCGAAGCAAGACCCCGCCGCCCACCAAGTGGAATGCGGCTGCCGCACCAAAAGCGATCGGAGCCCCGCAGAAACGGGCCAAAACCAGCGCCAGGCTCACCCAGGTGAATGCGTAGCCGATCACGAAGAGAAGAGCCGCGACCAGCGAAAGCCCCAGCGCACCCAGGTAGGTCTTGAGGTCGACTGCGAGCTCGATGCGCGCGAGCCTGATGTGGTCGCCGATGAGCTCTCCGAAGCTGTCGGCGGTCTCCTTGAGCAGCGCGCTCATGCTTGCCGGGTCGTCCGAGCCTGCTTTCGCCGACCTCATCGGCGCAGACTCGGCGTGATCAAGACCGGCCGGTGGCTGTTCTCCACGACGGCGTGCGAGACCGACCCCAAGAGCGAACGGATCGCCCCACCTTTGCCGTGCGACCCCAAGACGACGGCATCGACGACCAGGCGCTCCGCGGCCTGAACGATGGCGTCGCTGGCGCGGCCGCCGTCGATGACGGAAATGTGGGTGGTGATTCCGCGCAGCTGGGCGTCGGGAGGGATGAGAGCCCGAAGCTCGGCCTCGATGGTCGCTCGCTGCTCGTCGGTCAACTTTCCTTCGGTCCGCTCGTAGGCGTACGCAGGAGCGGCGAGAGCACGCTCGTGGACGTGGCACAGCTCGACAACGCCTCCGTGCCCGGCGAGTAGACTGTAGGCGTAGGGGACCGCGCGATTGCCCGCCGGCGAAAGATCGGTGGGTGCCAAGATCGTGAAGAGAGTGGGCGTCGTCCTCTCGGCCTTTTCTTCAGGCTCGCCCGGAACGAACAGCACCGGAATGCGCGAGGCCTCGTGTGCGATTCGCTCGGCGACGGCGGGGTGGCTGATTCGCGCCAGACCATGCCGGCTCTCCGCTCCGACGATCACCAGATCGTCGCCACGTTTGCGTGCGAAATCGAGGATCTTGGCGCCCGGCTCGCCCCAGGCGGGCTGGATGGCGTAGGAAATGTTGCCCGACCCAGGAAGGAGACCGACCTCCAGGCGCAATCCGCGTTCGAGATCGGCGACCACCTCGGCATCTGGGACAAACAGATCTCGAGGACCCGTGAGACCGAGCCGTTGAAACTCCTCCATGGCCCAATAGAGCCGTAAGAAAGTCAGGTCACAGGGAATGTGCGAGCGCAGTTCCCTGACGAACGCGATGGTGCGGGTGGGCTTTCCATCGAGCGCCACCGTGACAGCCAGCCTCTTGTTGGTGGAAACGAGCCCTTCGACACCGGGAGGCACGACGAGGATCGGACGATCGGCGTTTCGCGCCACCCCCTCCCCCACACTGCCCAAGAGGAGGCGTCGCAGAGCGGACCGCCCGTGGATTCCCGTCACGATCAAGTCCGCCTCGACCTCCCGGGCACGACCCAGCAGCGACCGCTCCACGTCACCTTCGCAAACGTGAAACGTGACCGGAACATCGGCAGTGGAGAGTCTGTCGCATTCCATCCCCAGTCTGGCTTCGACGTCGGCCCGTACCTCTTCCTCGAGGACGACCGCGTCGGCAGTCAGCGCCAGGACATCGACGGTGCCGGGCTTCATGACGTGCACCAGCTCGACCCAACTCTTGGTCCGACGGGCGAGATCCACGGCAACCTGTTCGGCCGCCTGACCGCGCTGCGTGAAGTCCGTGCCACATACGATCTTCATGATCCCGTGCCGGGACTCAGCTGCAACGGTCGTTCCAGCCTGGAAACCGGGTCCGCCCCGCGGCGAACGCGCATTTCCTGCGCGCCGCCCTGATTCTATCGACCGTTGCGCGGCGGCTGTCCTTCTTCACGCAGAGAGCTGCACGCCGGTCGCCCCGACGTCTGCCGCGATTGTCAGCTCTACCGTCGGCGGGTGGAGAAGCGTTCCATACGCAGGGCAGCTCTTGATGGCTCGCTCCACGGCGATGAGCTGGCGCTCGGAAAGACCCGGAGGAAGGCGAACCTTCATCGAAAAGCGAGCAATGCGCGGCGTGGGCGCGCGCTCCTTCTCGGACTCCACTTCCACAGCCAAGCCCTCGGTTGGCAGGCCGCGCCCGTACAGAAAGGCCGCCGCGTAATAGTGGGCGCACGCTGCGATGGAGACCGCGAGAACGTCGAGGGGGGACGGACCCAGATCGTCTCCTCCAGGGACCGGTGGCGGTTGGTCGAAGATGAGCTCGTGACGGCCCAGCCGAGCGCGACTGGCAACCTTGCCCGCCGATTCAACCAGGGCTTTCATGACTGGCCACAATTCGAGCACGTGATTCGCCTATCCATCTGTGCATCCTCCTTGGTCCCTGACCGTAAGAGCCAGGCGGCAGGAAAACGGTTCGCGAGCGAGCCGTGGCGCTGTCCCGCTCGAGCGCGGTCAACAACGGTAAATCTTGCGCCTGTTGGTCTTCAAGCCGGCAGCTCTTGCGCCACTTCTCCCTGAAGAGCGAGGTCGGGATTGGGGCGAACCACTGGCATACCTGCTGCAAATACTTCACCTAGGCGGCTCACTTCCGACTCACGTCCGAGACCAGGTTCTGGCCCAGCACGCCGAGCTATTGTCCGCGTTTCTCTGACGATCCAACGACGCTAACCGAGCAAGGAGATCGAAGCAGATGAAAACCACCGCAGTCATGACCCGGGACGTTGCTGTCGTGTCACCAACGATCAGTGTCGGCGGCGCGACCCACATGATGGAGCGACTCCACATCCGCCACCTCCCTGTCGTCGAGGGCCGCCGGCTCGTCGGCATTCTCTCCGATCGCGACCTTCTCAAACATGGAAGCGGAGTTGCCTGCGCAGACGCGATGACGATCTCCCCGGTCACCTGCTCGCCTGATTCGTCTGTCGGCCGGGTCGCTCAGCTCATGCTGGAATACAAAATCGACTCCATACCGATCGTAAGCGCGTCTGGCGCGCTCGTGGGCCTGGTAACGTCTACGGATCTTCTCGGACTGTTGGTGGATCGTGAGCAGGCCCAGATACTGCCGTTTGATTTTCGGCTGCGGCTGGCGCAGTCAGAAGGCGAGGCGCTCGCGCTGGGCGCGTGAGCGTCTCCGCCGCGCTGATCGCTTTCGAAGAGGACGGACCAGCGCTTGAGCGGGAACGATGTAGAAAACGAGGCCCCCCCCGGAGAGCGGGTGATGAGGGGAACGGCGGTTTCTCCTGGGATCGGTCGGGGCACCGCTTACGTACTCGCCACCGCCGGCGGCGCACCTGCCCCACGCCGCGAAATCTCGCTCGCCGAGGTTGGCGGCGAGCTGGCGCGCTTCGAGGCGGCGCTCGGTACGGCCGAACGGGACCTGGCCGCACTCAGGGCCTCCGTCGGTGACAGGATCGGGGCGCCTGAAGGCGAGATCTTCGCGGCGCAGGCACTCGTCGTTCGCGACCCGATGCTTAAGCATCAGATCTCTGCCCTGATCCGCGACCATCGGATCAACGTAGAGGCTGCGGTCGCCGAGGTGGTCGAGAGCTTCACCCGATCATTCGACGAGATCCCCGACACCTACCTCCGAGAGCGGGCCAGTGACATCCGCGACGTGGGTCGCCGGGTTCTGGACGCCCTGCTGGGGGTCCATGAGCACCTCGAGGTTCCCGAAGGGGCCGTGGTCGTCGCAGACGAGTTGCTTCCCTCGATGACTGCGCGGCTGGAGTTCGGGCACATTCGGGCGCTCGTGAGCGAGCGCGGAGGTCGGTTCTCGCACACCTCGATCCTGGCCCGCTCCCAGGGAATGCCGGCGGTCACCGGAGTCTCGGGAGCCTCCCGCATGGTCAAGACGGGTGATCGCTTGCTCGTCGACGGCATCGCCGGCGCGGTGTTCGTCAACCCATCCCAGGCCGTCGAGCGAGAGTATGAACGGCTCGAAACGGAAATTAGAGCCCACAAGGATCGGCTTCGCGACAATCTCGACTTGCCCGCGGTGACTCTGGACGGAACGACTATCGGCCTCCTGGCCAATAGCAACAAGCTCGCGGACACCGAGGCGGCCCTGCTTTACAAGGCAGACGGGATCGGCCTCTACCGAACCGAGTTCGCCTATGCGATCCGAAGCGACTTTCCGACCGAGCACGAGCAGTTCGAGCTCCTCGAACGGGCCGCCGCACGCCTCCATCCTCGCCGCGTGGTCTTCCGACTGCTCGACCTCGGGGCTGACAAACAGCTCCCCTATTTCCCGCTCCCCATGGCACGCAATCCCTCACTGGCTGAACGTGGCATTCGGCTGCTGCTCAAACACACCGAGCTCTTGAGACGTCAGCTCCGTGCTCTCCTGCGGGTCAGTGCTCTGCATCCGATCTCGATCCTCCTCCCGATGGTGAGTGGGGTCGAGGATGTTCGCCGGACGCGCAATATCGTCCGCGAGGTGCAAGGCGAGCTTCGCGCCGAGGGGCTCCCCTTCGATCCACAGGTCTTGATCGGAGCGATGGTCGAGATCCCGTCGGCCGTGCTCGTCGCACGCCGGCTCGCGGACGAGGTCGACTTCTTCAGCCTGGGAACGAACGATCTCGTCCAGTACGTGCTGGCCGCGGACCGCGAAGACGAATCGGTCGCCCCCTACTACCAGCCACTGCATCCCGCCGTCCTGCGCTTGATCAGCTCGCTTGCTGACGTCGCCAAAGAGACCCGACGGCCGCTCACGATCTGCGGCGACATCGCAGGCGATCCGTTCTACACAGAGCTCCTCCTGGGACTGGGCCTGCGCGCGCTCAGCGTGGCGCCGGGCGAGATCCTCGGCATCAAGGACCAGATCCGACAGATCGACCTTGGCGAGGCCCGCGCCTTCGCCCAGGCGGTTCTGGAGCTCGGCTCCGTCGCAGAGATCGAAGCCGTCGTCGCCAAGCGCGTCCGGACAACTTGATTCTCGACCCCGCCCGCGCGCCGGTCGGCGTTCAGCCGCGTGCGCCATCCCCTTTGGCGTGGCCTTCCGTCTTGGCGTGGCCTTCCGCCTTGGCGTGGATGATGAGCAGGGGGCGCGAGGACCTTCGAGCCACCTCCTCCGCGACCGAGCCGAGAAGGACCCGTCCAATCCCGGCGCGACCGTGCGAAGCCAAGGCGATCGCGTCGACGTCCAGCCGTTCGGCCGCATAGAGGATCTCGCTCGCGATCGACTGCCCTGCGACCACCGACACGTGGGTTCCGATTCCATGCTCGGCGCCCTCGGCGGGAACCTGCGACCGGAGCTTGGCTTCGATCGCCTCCCGTTCGTGAATCGATAGCGCGGGACTCGCATGTTCATGAACGTAGCAAAGATGCGCCTGGCCGCCCCCCGCGAGCAGGCCGTACGCTGGCAAGATCGCCTCCTTGGCGAGGTCGGAGAGATCCGAAGCGATCAGGACAGACCGGAACCGAGGGATGTGATGCGTGGAGGGCTGGACCCCTTCGGGGATGCAGAAGACCGGACGGTTGGCGGCCCTCAAGACCGAGGTGGGCGCGATCGGCGTCCAGTGGCGGAGGCGATGCTTCGGGATTCCAATCACCAGTGCGTCAACGCCCATCTCCGCCGCGTCGGCGGCCAGCTCGTTGCCCGCGTCACGAACGACGACCCGGAGCCGGAGCGGCGGAAGATGCGCTCCGGCGAGCGCCTCCGATTGTCGCCGCACATCCCGCTCGATCAGCTTGAGGAGCTCGGGATGACCTTCGTTCCCCTGCCAAGGATCGTCGATGCCGTAGCGGGCTGCCTCCTGGGGCGGCCAGTACGAGCGCACCAAGGTGACGTCGGTCGACGACGTCGGTGCAGCCGTTCGTACCCAGAAGAAGACCGCGCCGCTCGCGTTCGAACCGTCCGTCGCCACCGCCAACCGGAGCGGCAGGGACGACTCCCACCGCTCGAAATCCACCCCACCTTCCCGCGTGACCAACACCGGGCAGGGGGCGGAGCGTGCCACCATTTCCGCGCAGCTTCCAAGAAGCAGTCTGGCCGAGCCCTTGCGCCCGTGCGAACCGACGACGACCAGTGAGATCTTCGGGGCGTGTGCCGCCTCCAGGATGACGGCGGAGGCAGGCCCCTCCACCAGCCGGGTCTCGACGGCCAGACCGCCCTTCCGAAGCTCACCGGCCTGTAGCTCGAGCTCGGCCTGGGCACTGGTGAACAATTCGTTGTCCCAATCGGTCAAGGCGATCCCGGCGCCAATCGGGTCCACCGGCAACGGCTCGAGCACGTGCAGGAGCAGCAGACCATCCCCTCGCCGCCGGGCCACAGCCGCCCCCAACCGCGTGGCCGTTCGGGAAGGGGTCGAAAAGTCGGTCGCACAGAGAATGGTCATGGTTGCCAAGTTCTTTTGCACTTCGAGTGCCAGACGCGCGCACCTTGCCGGGCGTTGCACGAAGAGCCACCGCGCATCGCCTGCGCGGGAGGGGCGCCCACGCGCAAACTATTCGCGCTCCCGCGCGGGGAGGCCCGATCTGCCGGGTGGCCCCCGGCTTGCTGAAGCCGAAGCCATGGCGAACACTAACGGCTTCGGAATCTGGGCGCTGGTTGTTGCGGGCTGCGCGACCGTGTCGGCTTCCTGCGCGACCCCGGACTCACACCGACCTCCCCAGATGGCGCAGCTCACCCAAGCAATCACCCCGCCGGACCGGGTGGGCCCACCCGAACCGCTCTCGCCGACAGCGCGGGCCCTCCTGAAGGACCGGATGGCCTCGCACGCCGAGGAGATGAGCGGGCTCGTCTCGGCGATTATGTTGCTCAAGTACTCGGACGTCGTCACGCGCGCCGCCAAGATCGCCGCCGACGTCAACCTTAGCCGTCCGCTTACGAACGACGCGACCGAGCTCAACGCCTCGCTCCCCGAAAAGTTCTTCGTGCGTCAGGACGATCTCAAGGCGGCTGCTCGTGCGCTCGCAGACGCTGGCCGAACCGCGAACCCGTACCTGGTCGCCGAGGCGTACGGCAAGCTTTCTGAGAACTGCGTGCGTTGCCACGCGGACTATCGCCCGCGCGACTGAAGGCGGGGCACGACTGTTGCTTCTGTGAAAGTCATGTCCAAAGACGACCTTCGCCCTCCGGCCGGCAAGAGCGATTCGGACGTTCGCAACGACGTCCTCAGCGAGCTGAGTTGGGACAGCCGGATCGGCGAGAAGCAGATCGGCGTCCAGGTCGAAGGGGGAGTGGTCACTCTGGGCGGGAGCGTCGAAGACTGGGCGACCTGCACGGCCGCCGTGGAGGCGGCTCACCGGGTGGCCGGCGTGAAGGACGTCGCGAACGAGCTCCAGGTCCGGAGCACCCTCTCCTCGCACCTGACCGACACCGACATAGCAAAGGCCGTGCGCCACGCTCTCGAGTGGGACGCGCTGGTCCCGGACAGGGACATTCGCTCGACGGTCGCAGGCGGTGTCGTCGTCCTGGAGGGAATCGTGACCACGCCGATCCAGAGCGAGGAGGCCGCGCAGACCGTCGGTCGGCTCAAAGGGATCAAACGGCTGGAGAATCGACTTCAGGTCAGCCGCACCGCAGAGCCTGATGCGGTCGCTGCTTCCATCCGTCAGGCTCTGAACAGACGCGCGATCCGCGAGGCGTCGCAAGTCGTCGTCCGCGTCGACGACGGGCGCGTGACGGTCGAGGGGATCGCGCAGTCCCGGGAAGAGCGGCTGGCCATCCTGGGCGCCATCCGAGGGACGCGCGGCGTTCAAACCATAGACGACCGCCTCAGCGTGGAGCCCGAGGCGAGCGCGGAGAGGGAGGTTCGGCGATGAAAGTTCATGCGGTCATGACGACTGACAACCTGCTGGCGATCGGCGAGGACGATAGCCTCGCGGCTGCCGCCCACAAGATGACCTGGGCTCGCTGCCGCCATCTGCCGGTGGTTCGAAACCACGAAGTCGTGGGCGTCCTTTCCGAGAGGGACATCCTGGCCTGGATCGGGGGAGGCAAACGGCTCGACGGCCCGACAGATCTGGTCCGCGCCGCCATGGTTGCGCCGGCCAGCGTCGCCTCCCCGGACGAGGACCTCGGCGAGGTGGCGGCTCGGATGCTCTCGTATCGCATCGGCTGCCTCCCCGTCGTCGTCGGCGGGAAGCTGGTCGGCATGGTCACGCGGGGCGATCTCCTCGGCCGTATCGTTGCCGAAATGTATACGCCGATGCCTGATCGCGGCTGAGCGCAACCATGAGCCTCATCGTGTGCGCCACGGACCTTTCCCCCGAATCGACGACCGTCGTCTCGCAGGCCGCGGACTTCAGCAGGCTGCTCGGGCTTCCCCTCGAGCTGTTTCACGTCTTGAACTTGCCGTTCTCCCCCGACGTCCTTGACGAGATGGTCGACAACTTGCGCTCATCGGCCGAAGAGGCGTTGGCGACCCAGGCCCAACCGTTGCGCGTCCGGGGGATCGACGTCCGGACGTCTGTCCAACTCGGCATGAAGGATGACATCGTCCGCCACGCCCGCGCGATCAGCGCCAAGCTGCTCGTGCTCGGAACCCACTCGCGCAAAGGGGCGGCGCGTTTCTTTCTGGGAAGCGTGGCCGAGCACGCGATCCGGACGGCCCCCTGCCCGGTCATGGTAATCCCCCCCGCCACGCAAGAGCGCCCCATTAGGGCAGCGACGGGCGCGCCCCTCGAGATCGTCGTAGGAATCGACCTCTCTCCGGCGAGCGACGCCGCTCTCGCCTGGTTGCGCGAGCTGCACAACCGCGTGCCGTGCCACGTCCGGCTGGTCCACCTCTACTCGCCGGCCCGCGAGCACGAGCGCCTCGGCTTCGATCCACCCATCCCCTTCGAGGTGAACCGCGAGGTCATCGGCATCTTGGCCCGCGATCTTCGGGCGCACGTTCACGCCCAGGTGGGCAGCGACTTCGCTCTGCGCATCCGACCGAACTGGGGCGGTGAAGAAGATCCACTCGCCTGGGAGGCGGAGATGGACGACGCCGATCTTCTCATCATCGGGACCAGTCAGACCCGTCGCTCGACGGCGCTTGCCACCGTCAGGGGATCGCACCTGCCGGTGATCTGCGTCCCCAGGCAACAATCGAAGGCCAAGCCCGAGCCGCTCGCGCCGGTCCGAACTGTGCTGGCGCTGACCGACCTTTCGCCATCCGGAAACGCCGCGATCGCGCAGGCCTACCGGCTGCTGCAGCCGAACGGCGGTGACGTGGTGCTCGCCCACGTGACCAAGCCGGACCGCTTACGACTGGAACCGTCGCGCCAGGAGGAGCTCGAGAATTGTCTCCTGGCGCTGGTCCCCGAGGAGGTCGACCGAGCCAACATCCGGACCCGAACGTTCGTCACCGCCGACCTCGTGCCGGGGGAAGCGATCATCAAGGCGATCAGTCGGTTCGCGCCCGATCTGGTGGTGATGGCCTCTCAAGGCGGCACAGCCACCCACCCGGGCGATCACGGCATGACCACCGAGGATGTGGTCTGGAACTCGCCCAAGCCGGTCGTGGTGGTTCCGGCGACCAGGAATCTTGCATGAAAGTCTCCGAGCTCATGACCAGGGGCGTGACGACCTGCTTGGCCACCGACAGCCTCAACCGAGCGGCGCAGATCATGTGGGAGCACCGCTGCGGGAGTGTCCCCGTCGTCGACAGGAGTGAACGTGTGGTCGGGATGGTCACCGATCGTGACGTCGGCATGGCTGCCTACACGCAGGGCCGACGGCTCGACGACATCGCGGTCACGTTGGTCATGTCGCATCCGGTCTGGACCTGTCCGGCCTCGGCGACCGCCGAAGAGGCAGAGGCGCTAATGATGGCTCACGGCGTTCACCGGCTGGTCGTCGTCGATGCCGAGGGGCGCCTCGCGGGCCTCGTGTCGGTCGACGACATCGCCCGGCAAGCGGCCGACTGGGACGGCAATGGCGACATCGATCTCGAGCGCGTCGCCCTCGCCTTCGGGGAGATCTCCCGCCGGATGGGCACCAGCGAGGAGGAGGCGCCCGCGGGGATCGAAGCCCAGCTGTCCGACGCCGTCCTGAACAGCTTGGAGGTCCTGAAGACCCTGCGCGACGAGATCCGCGCCGACCTGGAGCTCGCAGGCCAGGAGGCACGACGCCGCTGGACGCACCTCGAGGCGCGGCTGCATGCGGCGGAGATTCGCGCGCGCGAAAGACACCACGGCGACGCCCGCCACCTCTCCGAGCTGGTCGAGCACGCGCGCCAGTTTCGCAGCGCGCTCAAGCGCCCGCGCACCGGTGCGCAGGTCCACTGAGGTCGCGCCAGCTCCGACTCCGTCATCACTCATCCAAGACGGCGACATGAGCGGCGACGTCCTGACGTTGAGCTACAGCCGGCGGCTGGCGCGGCAGTCGCATCTGGAAGGTCGTCGCGCCGTCGGAGGAGTACGCGACCAGCGTGCCACCGCCCGAACCCACGATCTGCTTCGCGATGTAGAGACCGAGGCCGAGATTACCGGTGGTCGACTTCTTGGTCTGCTCTGCGCGGCGGAAAGGCTCGAAGATGACCGGGAGAACATTGGCCGGAATGGGCTCTCCGTGATTGATGACCTCGACGACGACTTCGGCTCCCTCGGGGTGCGCCTTGACGACAACAGCCGTTCCCGGCGCCGCATGTTCGATCGCGTTCCCTGCAATATTGGAGAGAGCTTCCGTCAAGCGATCGGGGTCCCAGACGCCTGTCACGTTGCCTTCAACCTCCAGCTGGATCGCCGGCTGGAACTCCTCCGCGACGCTCCGGCACACGTCGCGCAGATCGGTCGGTTTTGGTTCGAGCAGGAACCCCTCCCCGATTCGTGCGCGGGTGAGATCGAGCAGCTGAAGGATCAGCCGCTTCATGCGCTCGCAGGTGGAGATGATGCGCGCGGCCGCCCTTTGGTCTTGGTCGTCGAGATGGCCGCGCGCAAGCTGCGTTTCGGCTGTCAGGCGGATCGCCCCGAGTGGATTGCGCAGGTCGTGGCCCACGATGCCGATGAACAGCTCCCGGAACTCGCCCACGGAACGCAGCTCTCGCTCGCTCGCCTCCGCGCGTTTCAGCGCGGCCTCCACCTTCTCGGTCAGCTCTTGGGCCTGGATCGTTCCTCGGACCAGGTGCCCGTTTGCCTCGCCAAGGTCATCGGCTGAGCGTCGAGCATTCGCATAGAGCCGTGCGTTTTCGTCGGCGAGGTCGCGCAGCTTGGCTTCATTGGCCCGCCGGGCATCCTCCGCTTGCTTACGCTCGGATCGGTCGATGCCAGTCTTGATGATGTACTGGACTCGTCCGTCCGGATTCCTGGTCAACGTGTGCGACCAGGCAATCCATCGTCGCTCTCCGGTCTTGGTGACCCAGTAGTTCGCCCAGGCGCTCGGAAGCGCCGCCGTCTGTAGCGTCGCCAAAACCGCCTTGACCGAATCCGCCTCGTCGGGCGCCAGCGCGAAGTCCCACAGATTGCGGCCTCGCACCTCCTCGAGCGAGTAGCCTGTCAAGTCGGAGCAGGAGCGGTTCCAGTAGACGATTCGACCATCGACGTCGAGCACGACGACGAGCGCCCCGACGACCTCGAACGTCTGGAAATCAGACTCCGTCACGGCTGCCTCCCGCCGTTTCCCGAGGATGGCTTCGGTCAGAGACGCTATGCCTTGAGGGCTGAATCGGAGATCGACCGGCGGCTCGCGATTCGATGACCGCGCGAAAGAAGCCCACGATCTGATCGTGACACTGTCGAGCGTCGCGCCGGCCGAGGTCGATGAGCTGGCGCGCGAATGGACCGTCGAAGAGCAGATAAGAGAGCAGATCGGCCTCGTTGGCGGTCTCGCGCTCCGCCAGGCGAGCGAGGAGATGCTGCACGACCCCCCGCCCGCGGCCTCGAAACCGCCGGGAACGAACATAGGCGGCGCTGAGCTTGCCGAGGTCCTGCGACGACTGAAGGTGAAGCAGCGGAATCGGGTTCACCGGCGTGGCGCCTTGCGCCGAGAGGTCTCCGTTGATCTTCGAGAGGAAGGACGGGCCGAACTGCCGCTCGCCGGCGGCGAGCACCCGATTGATCAGCTCCAGCCGATCGATGTCGCCGTCGACGCGGTCGAGGCTGAGGGCATTCAGAACCTTGCCGAGCAGAAAGACCGGTCCCGCGAAGGCCCTCTCTCGCGCCGGCTCGTCGGGTGTTCCCAGCGTCGCGCTCGCGCCGCGCGGGTTGATGACCACCAGCGCCTGGGCGCCCAGGCGGCGCGCTGGCGAAAGCGGCACGTGCTGTCGCAGCGAGCCGTCGCAATAGAGCGCGCCCCGAATCCGCACCGAGGGAAAGAGGAAGGGGATCGACGCCGAGGCCAGCGCGTGCTCTCGCGAGAGGGTGACCGGGTAGGCCCAGGCCCGCCCGCGGGCCCAGGGTGAAGGGCCATCGACGGCCCGCTGATAGAAGACGGTGGTGCGCCCGCTGCCAACGTGAGTAGCCGAGACGGAGACCGCCTGCAGACGCCCGCTGCGAAGGTTGTCTTCGATTCGCCCGAAGTCGACCGACGTGGAGAGGAGCGCCTCGAGCGGGCGCGGATCCAAGATGCCACCGCGTCTGGCCTGGGCGCTGGCGTGGCGGGGCGGATGCCCGAGCAGCGATCGCAACATGTTGAAGGCGCCGCGACGGTCCATGCGCACGACGTCGTCGACGGTAAGGGCCGTCCAGCGTTCGACCAGAGCGCGCGCGGCGGCGCGCGGGTCGGCGGCGCCCGCGGCCAGGGCGAACACATGAAGCGCTCCGACCGAAGTCCCGCACAAGATGTCGAGGGGGACGGGCCCACCGAGATCGCGGGCGACGTGCTCGAAGATGTAGTCGCAGACGCCGATCTCGTAGGCGCCGCGCGCGCCCCCTCCCCCCAGCACCCAGCCGACGCGAGGCCGCTCGGTCCCGATCACGACCCCGCCCGGCCCGCGATTGGGCCCTCTGGGGCTTCCGCTAGGCCGCCGCATGCACAACGCGGTCAGCCCGGAGGGACGGGTAACGCTCCACCAACGAAAGGTGATAGGCGAGCAGCTGGAACTGAAACCGGAGCGTGAGGGCCAGGACATCGGCGATGACGCCCGGGAGCTGCTTTCGGATCAGGATCAGCACCGCGCCGACCACCCACAGAATTCCCGCCACCACCGACAGCAGCGCGAGCAGCACCAGAGCTGGCAGACTGTAGACAAGCCGCACGAGCGCGGAAGTGGCCGTTGGCCGCCCGCCAGCCTCGATCGTCAGGTCGACGGGGCTCCCTTCGGCCGTCGGCAGAACGTCCGTCAGAAGCCAAAGGTAGGCATAGGCCGACGCCAGCCATCTCAGAACCCGGACGATCCGGGGAGCGTCCTCGGCCAGGTAGCGTTCGCCCCCTTTCCTGATGAGGACGACGGCGACGGCCGCCGGTAGCGCGAGATACAAGGCCCAGTAGACAGCGGAGCACCCGAGCGTGGCGAAGGCCAGCAGGAACGCCAGTCGTGTGACGACGTGAATGCGCTCGGTCTGTCGGGGGTGCTCGATCTGAAGCTGAACAGGATGATTCGCCATGGCCTCCCTCCGAACTACTTAGTTGCAAGTCTCGTGCAAGTCTCGCGCACATCTCGTGCAAGTCTCGTACAAGGCTCGACCCACTGGTTGTCAGGGGAAACGCTGGAACGAACCGCACCGCGCCGAGGGTGGATCCGGGCCCTCTCGGCACCTTTTGCGCGCGGCTCGCCGGAAGACGCAGATCGTGCACCCGGACAGGGCGCAACGAACTGAAATAGTGTTGGCATCGGACCTGCACAACGCCGAGCCATGAAGACCAACCATCGGCTCCTCGTCGTTGCGCTCGGCCTCCTTTCGGGCGGGATCGGGTCCTCCAGCCTGGGACAGTCGAAGTCGGACAAGCCATCTTCGCCGCCTCTGCGCGCGTCGTATCAAGTCGACGCCAAGAAGAGTCGCTTCATCGTCGAAACGCAGACCACGGGTCTCTCGGCGATGTTCGCCCACGATCACAAGATCGAGGTCCGCGACTTCAGCGGCCAGGCGACCTTTACCCGCGGTGAAGGACGCGGCGCCTCCCTGGACCTGACGGTCAAGGCGAGCTCGCTCTACCTGCTCGGAGAGAACGACATCGGCGCGCGGCAATTGATCGAGTCCGCCTTGCGCGAAGATGTCCTCGAAACGGCGAAGTATCCCGAGATCGTCTTCAAGACCCGCAGCGTGACCTCGGAGCGACGTGGAGACGGGACTTACGATCTCCGCCTCGTCGGCGAGCTGAAGCTCCACGGCGTGAAGCGCGAAGTAACCATTCCGGTGCGCGTCGCCTTGGACGGCGAGACACTTCACGCGATCGGCGTGTTCGAGATCCGCCAGTCCGACTTCAAGATCACCCCTTTCTCGTTCGTCAGCGGGAGTGTGGGTATCAAGGACATCGTCACGCTTTCGTTCGACATCGTGGCGACCCACGCGCGTGCGTGAGCGGCAGCGGTTCCCCGGGTGCTAGCCGGAGTTCTGATCGACGACCACGAGATCGTCGCGAAACGCGTCGGGATTCAACAGCGAGCACTCCTCCTCGCCCATATCGGCGAGCAGCCAGGCCGTCAGTGCCGCCAGCTTGCTGGCCAGCAGCGGAAGCTCGGGATGCATGGACGCCTCTTTGTGAAGAGCGGCCAATGTGGCGCGTTGCTGGCTATGCTCAGCGACGAGCCGAGCAGCTCGCTCCGGCCCGTTCGGAAGGTCGTCGCGAAGGAGCGGCAACAGAACCGCTTCCTCGAACGTCAGATGAATCTCCATCGCCGAGTGGATGTCCCCGATTGCGGAAGCGACGGCGTCCGGAACGAATCGCTCCCCGGCAAGCCGCGCCTCGGCGAGCGCGCGCGCCTTTTCGAGCAGCGTACGAAGGCGCTCGTGCTGCCAAAGAATTCCTCGCCTGGCTGTGCCGGCGTCGACTGGACGCAAGGGAGCGGACCATCCGATGTCGCTCATAGGCGCACTCCTTCCGTTCAGTTTGAGCAGCATCGGCCGTGCCAGTCGCCGGACAATCGCGGCATCGTCCTTCCTTCGGGCCCAACCCGTGGCAATCCGAAACCCTTGCGCTTGCCGCGTCCAGGCGGCGCAGGTTCTGCGCGCTGCACTCTAGCCAGAGGCTGAACTCTCGCTGGCATTCGTCGTGCAGCTCTGAGGAACATGAACACGATGAATGATCATCGAGGTAGCTCGTCCCGAGGCACGCGTCTCCCTGAAGGCGATTCCGCGTCGGAGCGCTGGGAGATCGACCCCACCCGGTCGAGTTTGAGCTTCAACCTGCGGCACATCGTCGTCCAGCAGATCCGGGGCCGCTTCGAGCGTTGGGGGGGGACGTTGTTCGTGGACCGCCGACAGCCGTGGCTCTCCAGCGTGAACGTATGGGTCGACCTGGCGAGTGTCACGACCGACGATGTGGAGCGCGACGCCCACGTCCGCTCCCCGGAGTTCCTCGACGTGGCCAGATTTCCCCGCGCGGAATTCAAGAGCACGAACGTCGAGGTCCCGGGTGGCCAGGTCGTCGTCGAGGGACTTCTGAGTCTGCATGGCATCGTCCATGACCTCGAGATTCGCGCCGAGGTGGAGGTTGGCGATGCGACCGAAAGCCCCGCTGGCCACGGGCGGACCGTCTACATCGCACGGGGCGTGATCGACCGTCAGTCCTTTGGGCTGCATTGGAATCAGGACCTCGACGTCGGCGGCATCGTCGTGGGCGACGAAATCGAGATCACGGCGAAGGTCGAAGTCTTTCGCCGTGTGGGCGGCTAACATGACCGTATGAGTGGAAATGTCCTGGTCGTCGACGACGACGACGCCCTGGCCGACAATGTGTCCGAAATCGTCGAGGGCCTGGGCGTCCAGACGACCGTCGCGCCGGACCGAAAAGCCGCGCTGGCGCTGGCGAAGGAGCGGGACTTCGACGTGGCGCTGATCGACGTGCGCCTGCCAGACGGAGACGGGATGTCCCTTCTCGAACCGCTGCGCACGCGCTCACCTTTCATTCAGCTCGTGCTCGTCACGGGAAACGCCACGCTCGAGGGGGCGATCGCGGCCGTGCGCGGCGACGCCTTCGCCTACGTCCTCAAGCCTGTCTCTCCGCCGGATCTGCTGGACACCGTCCGCCGGGCGCTCGAGCAGTCGAGGCTCTATCGGGAACGAGAGCATTTGCGCCTCGATCTCGAGCGATCGGAGCGACGGCACCGGGATCTGGTCCAGTCGATGCCGGCGTTTGTCCTGGCCCTCGATGAGCGCGGGCGAATCTCCACCTGGAACCGCCAGCTCGGGCGTGTGACTGGCTACTCACCGGCCGAGATGCTGGGGACCGACGGAGCCGCTCTGGTTGGGTTGGATGAGCGTCCCCACGATCTCCCGATCAAGGCTGGGGGCGTGCGCAAGGTTCGTTGGAGCCGCGCTGAGGTCCCTGATCCGGACGGGGCCTCGCTGGTCTACGCGGTCGGAATCGACGTGACGGACGAGCAGGAGATGCTGCTGCGGACCATGCGGTCTGAGCGCCTGGCGGCGGTCGGGACGATGGCTGCGGGACTCGCCCACGAGGTTCGCAATCCGCTGAACTCCGCGGCGCTCCAGCTCGCCGTTCTCGAACGGCGCCTCGAACGCGGAGAGACCGGGGACCGAGCGATATCGATTGCCCGGATCATCAAGACCGAGATCGACCGGTTGGACCGGCTGGTCCGTGACTTTCTCGCTTTCGCGAAACCGAGGCCATTCGATCCACGGCCGGTCGAGCTCCCGGCGTTGCTGGCAGGGGTCGCCGAGCTCATTGGCCCGGAGACCGAAGCCGCACGGATCTCCGTGCGCATCGCGGCGGACCCGGCGCTTCCCCCGGCGGCAGGCGACGCCGAACGCCTCCGTCAAGTGCTGCTCAACTTGACCCGCAACGCGGTCGAGGCCATGCAGGGCTCAGGCGGCACGCTCACCCTCCGCGCGCGCCAGCGCCAAGACTTGCTCGAAGTCGATGTCGAGGACGACGGGCCCGGATTTCCCGATGAGCTGCCGGTGTTCGACGCCTTCTTCACGACCAAGGATCAGGGAACCGGCCTCGGTCTCTCCCTGGTCCATCGGATTGTGGCCGACCATCAGGGGACAATTGCCGTCGAGTCACGCCCCGGCCGCACCTGCTTCACGTTCACCCTCGCAGTCAGCTCTCTTCGGTAACGAAGGCAAGCTCGCCATGGCCTTCTTATTGCTGACGAGCTACAAGAACAGTCGCAAGCGCCCACACTCGTTCAAGGAGCTCATCGTGAAGCACGCAATTGTCTGGATGGATCACAAAGAGGCTCGGATCTTCGAGGTCGACGCTGACAAGGTCGACCAGTCGGTAGTCGATTCACCCGGCCCTCACATCCACCGTCACACCGACGAAGTCGATCTGCGCATCCGGAACCACCCCGACGACGAGCACCGGTACTTTCGGGAGGTCGCGGGGGCTCTCGCCGGTCATGGGGACCTGCTCCTGGTTGGCCCCGCCCAGACGAAGCTCCACTTCTTTCGTTATGTCCAACAGCACGATCACGCCCTCGCGGCGAAGGTCGTCGGCATCGAATCGGCCGACCATCCGACCAACGCGCAGCTCGTCGCGCATCTTCGGACCTATTTCAACGAATCAGCACCGAGACGCGCTCTTTAGGGCCCTCACGTCTCGATCAGAAAGTTGCGCATCATCCCGGCGTCCTCGTGCTCCAGATTGTGGCAGTGGTAGAGGAACAGGCCTGGATACCGCTCGAAGCGCATCCGCAGTCGGACTCGCTCACCGGGCAATAGAAGGAACGTGTCCTTCCAGCCTTCGTCGACCAGACCTTCCTGCAAGGTCCCGGCGACCGCTTGCCACGCCGGCGCGATCTGGCGCTCGATCACCTGGAATTGGCCGGCGTGGAGGTGAATGGGGTGAGCCATCGCCATAGTTCCGCTGAGGTTTTGGATCTCCCAATCCTCCGTGGTCCCGAGCTTGACCCGCTCGTTATCGGCGACCTCGGTCATCTGGAAACTTCCGCCGTTGAGCTGCCAGCGCATCATCGCCATGGAGACGGCGATCTGGCGCGGCCGGCCGCGGTTGACCACCTCCTGGTCAGGCCGAAAGGCGAGCGGCTCGAACCTCGCCGGAACGGGGAGCGTCCGTCCCGACCCGCGTACCAAGAACCGGCAGACACGAAAGGGCGCGCCGTTCGCCAACCCGCCGGCGCCCCCCATCATCCCCATCCTCCCCATTCCGCCCATCCCCATCATCATCCCGCTTCCAGCCTCGAAGGCGCGGCTCTCGAGCCACACCTCTTTCCCGGCGGGCGACCGTCCGAAGTCAGCCCAAAGCTCGACCCGCTCACCTGGGGCGAGAACGACGTAGGGCTTCCGCACCGGAGCGCCCAGCAGACCGCCGTCGCAGCCGATCACCGTCAGGGGGCGACCGTCGCTGAAGGCGAGCTTGTAGATGCGTGCGTTCGATCCGTTGAGGATTCGTAGACGATAGCTGCCCCCTTCGACCTTGACGTCAGGGGTCTGTCGGCCGTTCACGAAGATCCGATCGCCGAGGAACCCCATCATCTGGTTCGGGGCGTAGACGAGCTGGCCGCCGGTGTCGAGGCTCCGATCCTGGATGATCAGCGACAGATCGCGCGACCCCGTGGGAAGGCCACGCGCGCCGTCGTCCGGATCGACGACGACAAACGCGCCGGCCAGCCCGGCGTAGACCTGGGGTCCCGTTCGCTGGTCCGGGTGAGGATGGTACCAGTAGAAGCCGGGGCGGTTCTCGACGGTGAAGTCGTAGCGATAGTCGCCACCAGGGGCCACCGCCAGGCGCGGGTGACCGTCGTTCTTTTCGGAGACCTGCAGGCCGTGCCAATGCACGATCGACGGTTCGCCGAGCCCATTTTGAAACTGGACCTGGACGCGCTGCCCGCGCTTCACTCTGAAGGTCGGCCCCAGGTAGCTGGTCGATGTCAGGAGCGCGTCGGATGCTCCGGAGACCAGCTTCCCGTCGAATCGCCAGACCTGCGCGACGGGCCCGCCGGCGGGGTCCAGTTGGACCTCCGCAGGCCCCGCTCGAAGCACCACCTCGAGCGCGCCCGGGGAGCTGTCGGCCGAGGGCGAGGGACCGGCCTTTGGAGCGGCGACGGCCATCGCGACCTCCGGGAGCGCCTTGCGGCGGCAGGCGGCGCCAATCCAGGCGACCGTCGCGATCCCGCCGCATACCACCTGCCGACGCGTAGGCCGCGCCTGTCGAATCGGAAGGTGGCCAGACGATCTGTCTCGCTCAGGGCTGGAAGGCATGCAGGTCGGCGATGGAGGCGATCCGGCCTGGTCCATGGCAGAGGAGGCATTCCTCCTGCTGGGGCTTGGTGAAGGCCGTGCTGCGTGCTTCGTAGAACGAGCCGCCATTGGTCTGCATGTGGTCGATGGCGATGGACGAGTCGTGGCAGGCCACGCAGGCCGCCACGATCGGCGAGATCACCAGCGTCGTTGGATCGGGGTTGACGATCGCGCCATTGAGCACGTTGTAGCTGAAGCCGGCGCCGTAGTTCGTCCCCTCGGTCACGTAAGGCGCGTGCACGCTGCCGGTCGCGTACGTTCCCTGACCGACGGTGCTGGCGAGCATGTTGGGGTACGCAGCCGTCGTGCTGCTCGCGCTGAAGTCGTACGTACCGGGCAGGTGGCACATCTCGCATTTGTTCAGCACGCCCGGATAGGTCGTCTTCCAGAATCCCTCGGTGGGCGACTCCTCGTGCCAGGTGAACGGGGCTGTTCGCTCGCTGGCGCCGTGAATGGCGTGGACGAAGTCCTTCTGGTTGGCCGACCAGCCGCTGCTCGTCTGATTGGGGCGGTGGCACCAGTTGCAGGTCTTCGCGTCGTTCCGCTGACCGGCGTGGAAGTCGGGACCTACGCCAAGTGAGACGTGGCAGGCCCCGCACTTGCTATTGTCGACGATGGCGCGCCGGGCAGTGAAACCAGTGGCGACAATCGACACGTCAGGCGGCGGAACGATGAGACCACCGACGCCGCCGTAGCCGGGCGTCACCCCGTCCGCCTTCAAGTTGGGTACATAGGGATAGGCGGCCAGGTTGATCTGGGTGAACGGCTGCGTGTTGTTGACGAAATCGAGATTCGGGTTGGCGGGGCTCTGGCGCGATCCGAGCGAGTACGTGTATCCGACGCCGCCGGTCAGCATGGTCGCGTTGGCGGGGATCGTCGCGCAGGTGAGGACCAGCGTGTAGAACCCGGTCGCATCAGGCCCCGCGAGCGTGCCCGCTCCGGTGCGGGTGGTGGTAGACGCGGCGTTGGAACAGGTGCCGGTGCCGTTCCAGATGTCGCGGATGTAGCCGCTCGCCGAGACGTTGAAGTCGGCGGGCTTGGCAATCCCGTCCTGCGGCACCGCGAACACGAAGTACGCGCTCGGCGCACCGACGAAGTTCGGAATCAGCTCGCTGGCGGTCGACGGGTTGGGGAACACGACATCCTTGCCGTCGACCTGGACCTTGAACACGATCTGGGGCCGCAGCGCATTCCCGTTCGCTGTATCGGTCCAGGCCGACACGCTCTGGACGACATACGTGATCGCGCTGGCGCCGGGCGGGACTGCGCCCGCTGCCGCGACGTAAGCGGCGTTGGTGTTGCCGTTGCCGGCCGAGCTCGCGTCGGAATAGATGTTGTGGGGGTTGGGCAGCGAGACCGGCGTATGCCAGAGGGCGGTGTCCCCGCCGGCGCCACCCGGACGGTGGCAGGTGCTGCAACCGGCGTCGGTCGGCTGAGGGCCGCCGGGGTGAATGATCCGCCCGGTCGGGACCGGCGTTGTGAAGCTGATGTTGTCGTGACAGGCACCGCAGGCGCGGCTCGAGGGCTGCGTCGTCCAGTGGTCGGCCATCGGCGCCGGCGCGCGGTGGCACTTGGCGCAGTTGCGGACGTCCTGGGGATAGGTCGTCTCGTAGGGCTGAGGGACACCCTGGTAGGTGCCGCCCGTCATCGTCAGCTTCTGGCCCATGTGGATCTTGTGGATCATCACGGGGAGATCGATCACCGCCTCACGGTTGAGGACGGCCGCGGTGCCGGTCCAGGTCCCATCGGACGCGATGGTCGGCTCGGTGAGGGTGGCGCCTGCGCTGCTGAAGCGGCGCTGATCGTTGTGGCAAGCGATGCAGGTCCGGATGTCGTAGCGGACGCCGTTATGGAACTCGCCCGTCCCGAACTCACCCGTCCCGCCGGTGATGGCGCGGAACGAGGTGTGACACTCGAGGCAGGAGTTCCCGTCGACCTTCTCGTTCTGTCCGGTCACGTCGGCGCCGGTCGCGGGGACCAGGTCCTTCACCAGGTTGATGGGCGGGAAGGGGTTCCCCGAGGCGTAGAGCAGGACGATCAGCCGGTGAGTCTTGTCGGCCTCGTAGCTGGTGCCCGCGGTGGTGGGACCGCCGTTGATCACCTGGGCGAACCGATAGTCGTAGCTGCCGTCGCCGTGGTCGGTGAGGTTCCCCGCGGCGGCGGTCTCGGACGAGGCCGTGGTGTGATCGTTGGGGGCGAGGTAGCTGACCCAGGTATCGCTGGCGCTGCCATTGACGCCCGCGGTGAGGCCGCCAAAGATCCCGGGGACGAGCTTGAGCAGCGACAAGCGCCAGGTCACCGCGGTCGTGGAGAGATCCTTCACCCCGAACCCATGGCGCTCGGTGACCTTGATCGAGACCACTGGCCGTCCGTCGGCGGGAAAGCTGACGTGGGTGATCGAGGCGGTCATCGCCGCCTGGGCCTTCTCGTCGGCCGTCATCGTGGCGTAGTCGGCGACCGCCGGGACGACCGTGATGGTGCCGGCGTCGCCGCCACAGTTGAGCGTGAAGGTGCCGGCGTCGCCGTTGCGGGTCAGCGCGCAAGAGCCACCGTCGGGAGTGTTCATGCCGTTCTTGCCGTTCATGCCATTCGTGCCGTTCGGGATCGTCACCGAGGTGCCGTCCGTGCAGCTCACGGTGGCCCCGGCGTCGCTCTCGACGATCGAGCAAGAGGTCCCGCTCGTGCCGGCCGGTCCCTGCCCGCCGTTGCTGCCCGAGCAACCTGCGGCCAGCGCAACGGCGAGCGCCGCGAAGGGAAACACTGCGTTCGATCGATTGGTATTCATGAACTCACCTCGTTTATCGACGTCCCTTGTCCACCTGCGTCTGCTCATGGCCGCGTCAGCTTGCTCACGTCGCCACCCAGGTCCTGTGTGCTGTCGTAGAGCAGCTCGGCCATGTAATCGAAGTTGTGCGCCCAGGCGCCGGGGTCGTTGCGATAGAGCTGATAATTGAACGCCGCCTTGCTGAGCCCGGCGGTCCAGGCGGTGAACGCATTGGCGAAGAGCGCCTCCGTGGCGCTGCAGCTCCCGTCACCATTGGTGTCCTTGAAGAAGTTGGGATAGGTGGCCGCCGCGTAACAGAGCCCCGGGGCAGGCGCCACCGCCTGCATCGCCGCCAGCGTCGTCGCCGCCAGACCGTCCATCTCTGCGGAGAGTGTCTCGCCGGTGTTGCCATTGCCGTCGTAGTCGAGCGTGTGGATGACGCGAATGTTCTGCGGATCGCCGTTCGCGTCGGCGTGGCAGACGCTGCAGGTCCCGTTCCAGGAGTCGGTCACCTGGAAGGAGTGGTGGCTGCGGACCGGATCGTGGCAGGAGGTGCACTGCGTCCCGCCGATGTGCGACAGCGCGCCCACGTAGGTCTTGCCCGGGTACTCGTAACCGACGTGAACCTCGGAGCCGAGCTTGGTTGCGCCGGCCGGAAAGTGGTGGACGTCCTTGAACGCCGGCTTGCCGGCGGCGATCGCGGCGTCGACGGTCGACTTCGCCTCGCGCCCCTTGTGACAGGTCTCGCAGACGTTGTCGTATCCCGGCCCCTTGACGGTGACGCCCGACGGGAAGGTCACCGAGGGAACCGTGACGATCGCCGTGAAGTCGGTCCCGGGCTTGTCGTGGCAGGTGCTGCACTCGAGGCCGTTCGGTGGCTCCTGCACCACCTCGCCCACGCCGTACTGGACGTAAAAGCGGAATCCCTCCGCTCCGCCGTGGCACGAGGAGCAGCTGGCGTCCACCATCCCCGCGGGATCCCAGTGGCGGAAGGGCCCATCCGTGCCGTCGAAGTGGCCAGCGTCGGTGCGGTTTGCCTTGCTCATGTCGATCTTGGCGACGACGGCGCTGTTGAGATCGGTCACGGAGTCGTAGAGCAGCTCGATGACGTACTTCGCGTTGTGGGCGAAGGCGCCGGGGTCCTTGTTGACCAGCTGGTAGTTGTAGGTGGCGCGGACCAGCCGCGCGCTCCAGCTGGCGAAGGCGTTGCTGGCCGTCGCCTCGGCGGTCGAGCAGCTGCCGTCGCCGTCGGTGTCGATGAACCAGTAGGGATAGGCGTTGCCGGCGTAGCAGATCGGCGTCTTGTGCTCCGAGCCGTAGGTGGTGATGGCCTTGCCGAGCTTCTTGGCGAGGCCGTTGACCTCGTCGGAGATGCCGCCCGAGACGTTGCCGTCGCCGTCGTAGTCGATGCCGACCGAGGAGATCATCCGGATCTGGTGCGCGCTGTTGACGTCGGTGACGCCGGTGTGGCAGGTGGCGCAGGCGCTGAAGTTGATCTGCGTCGAGTGCGGATCGTGGCAGCCGGTGCAGGTGTCGTAACCATCGACGTGCCGGAACCGGACGTCGTAGCTCTGTCCGGCGTACTGGTAGCCGCCCTCGGCCCGCCCGCCGTAGAGCGTGGCGGCCGCCGGAGTGTAGTGGATGTCCGAGAAGCTGAGCGAGGCGCTGACCGTGTCATCGTTGGTCGGCGCGGCGGCGGCGATGGCCGCGTCGACCGTCGGCCCCGACGAGCGCCCCTGATGGCAGGTCATGCAGCGCGCCTCGCCGCCAAGCCCGCTGACCGTCACGCCCGAGGGGAACGTCACCTGCGCGAGCGCGTTGGCCGCGGAGTTGTGGCAGGTCTGGCAGTCGACCACCGAGCCGGTCGGCGCCGGCTGGTCGACCTTGAACGGCGTGCTTCCATCGCCGCCCAGGTAGTCGACGAACCCCTGCCGACTGTGGCAGCGCGCGCACTCGACCGGGATGCTCCCCTGCTGGTTCCAGTGGTTGAAGGCTTCGGCGGTGCTGTCCGAGTGCGGAGACATCATCCAGTTGGCGTAGAAGGGAATCTGCGAGCTGTCGCTGGGCGTCTCGACGACGATCGGAGAGGTGGCGGTCGCCATCGTCTGGCCACCGGTCACCGTCACGCTCGTCTCGCCGGGGGCGATCCCGGTGACGGTCCCCGTGCTGTCGACGATGGCGAGGCTGGGGTTCGCGCTGGCGAACGTGTAGCTGGTGTCGGTGCCGTGGCTGGTCGTGGCGGTGACCACGATCGTCTGTCCGACCGTCACCGCGTGAGGCCCACCGATCGTGATCGCCGGGGCGGGCGTGTTGGGACTGTCGCTCTCGAGCTGGGCACAGCTCAGCGCCCCGCCCGCGAACAGCAAGGTGAGCAGAGCGAACGTTCGGCATGTCGGCGTCATTGTGGTGCTCCTTGCTGGATCCAGGCCAAGAGAGTCTCGTACTCGGGCGAACCTGCGGCGTAGATGGTCCCGCCGCCGTGGCCGTTGCCGCTGAGCTTCGAAAGGATTCGGCTGCTGGCAGGCGCCGAAGTGTCGACGAACTTCAGGACGGTCGGGTAGTCGGTGGCGGCGTTGCCGCTGAAGATGAGCGAGGTACCCGACGCCGCGCCGCCGGGCGCGTGGCAGTTCTTGCAGATGGAGAGCAACGGGTAGACGTCGGTGGCGAACGAGAGAGCCCCCTGCCCGTCGCCCATCCCGCCGCCGTCGGCGGTTCCTCCGGTTCCCCCCGTGTTCATCTGGGTGGCCCCGCGCGAAAAGTCGGCGCACCCCAGCGCCGAAGCGACCAGCAGCGCCAGCACCGAGCGGCGATATCGAGATCGGTGCTCAGAACTCATAGGTCACGTTGAAGCGCAGAAGGTCGTTGCGGAGCTCGTCGACCTTCTCGAGGTTGATGAAGTAGAAGATCCCGAACCAGAGGCTTCGGGTCCGGGCCACGATGCCGAAGCTGTGGGTCGAGCCGTCGGCCGAGGTGAGGCGGGAGTTGTCCACGATCAGCGCGCGCCGGCTGTCGAAGGTGCGGAGCCCCGCACGGTACTGGAGGAACAGCCAGTCGATCGGGTAGTAGCGGAGCTGGACGTAGTCGGCGAAGTCGTAATAGTCGTGGCCGACGCCACCCACGCCGGGACCACCGCCCGAGACGTCGGCGCGGAGCAGACCGGCACCGAGGCTGAAGTGTCCGAGCACCGGGATCCGTCGCGGGCGCCAGATGGTCAGATCGATCGCCTGCATGAACAGCCGTCGTCCGAACCCGAGCGGATTGAAGTAGGCCGAGTACCAGGCGGAAATCCCCATCCAGGCGGCGCCCAGGCGATTCCCGACCGCGAGGCGGGTGTCGTCGTCGGGCGAAAAGTCGCTCTGCAGGTTGATGACCGAATCGGCGTGGGCGAGCGCGTAACCGCGCACGACGAAGAGATCGTCGGTGAGCACCAGCTCGCGCCGGGAGAGCACGGCGTGGGCGGCCACCCCCTCGATCGCCCAGACAGGCGGCAAGACCACCTGATCGAAGCCGGCCAGGCCGCCGTAGCTCTGGTGAAACAGCGGATCGGCGCCGAACGGCACGACGATCTTTCCGGCGGCGATGGTGACGGCGACCGGGCCCAACCGCCGGGGAAGGCGGCAGTGCCCTTCCCAGAACAATAGCGTCAGCACCTCGACGGAGAGCCCGCACGGATCGCCCGCCTCGCGCGAGAGAAACAGGAAGTGGTGGTAGCTGCGGAGCGCCGCGACGCTCGTCGAGTCGAACGGATTGCCGGTGAACTGGCGGCGCTCGTAGTTGAGATCGAAGCGGCCGTTGAGCATGAACCCGAAGGCAAGTGGCAGGCCGGGGGGCCCCGGAGGAGGAGCCGGCGGAGTTGCCGGCAGTGGAGCCGGCGGTTGACCCACGCTCCCCGAAGCGGCAGTCGCCGCGACGGTCGTTCCTATGGGCATCGGTGCGGACGCCGCGGGTGGCGGTGCGAGCCCGCGTGCCCAGGCGACGATGGTCGCGAGCCGCGGGTCGCCCACCAGGAGAATGGGCCCTCCCCCGTGCATCTGCCCCGAGGCCTTGGTTACGAGCAGGCTCTGTTCGGGCGCCTGCGGATCGACCAGCGGACGAACGATCGCCTCGTCCTTGGCCGCGTCGCCGGACAGAAGGAATCGCGTCATTGCCGCCGGGCCACCCGGGCGATGACAGAGCGAGCAGGCGGTCATCAAGATCGGATGCACCGTCGTCGCGAAGACCGGCACGTCCCGCTTGGGCCCCTCGGCGGCGGGCACCGGCGCCGGCGCCGGCACCGGCGGAGGTGGCGTCGCCTCTGCGCCTGTGGCGGTGGTTGTATCGACGCCGACGCCCGCGGCAGCACCCGGATTTGCGGGTGGCTCGCGGCGGTGCGGCGCGGTCTTCACCTCCGCGGGCCCGGCCGGAGGCGGTTCGAGCGATCGTGCCGCATCGAAACGAGCGCCGCCGCGTATCCAGGCCAAGAGACGCTCGTAGGGCGCGCCTCCCGCCGGCCAGGGCGCGGCTCCTCCGTGCATCACCGTTCCGCTGACCTTGGCGAGAGCCACGCTCGCCTCGGGCTTGTGAACGTCAACGAAACGCGCGAGCGCGTTGTGATCGGCGGCCGCATCGCCCGACAGCAAGAAGTGCGACAGGGCCGCGGGGCCGACGGCCGAGTGGCACGCCTTGCAGGTCACAACCAAGGCCGGGTGGATGACCCGCGTGAACGATGGCGCCGCCGGGCCGGAGGGACGCCCCGCTGATTTCTCCTTGGCTGCAGCCCCGGGTCGCCCCGGCGCGGGGCCGGGCCCTGGGGCGTCGCCCTCGACGGGCGCCGGCGCTTCGGGCGCTGGCGCCGCCGGTTTCTTCTTGAGGCCGAGCTCGTCGAGGATTTCGTTGCGCCCCTTCTCCTGAGGGGTCGTTTGCGCGCTCGCGAGCCGTGCGACCAGCACGCCGACGACGATCAACGAAGATGTGCGACCGTTAATGCGCATCGACATGGCAGCGTCCGCAGGTGGCGGCGGGGATCGCGAAAGCAATTCGACCGTCGTGGCAGCGGCCGCAGAACTGGCCTTCCCGCATCTCCTCATGCGTGAATCCCACCAGCCTCTGCGGAAACACCGAGGGGTGGCAGGCGTAACAACCGAAGGTCTCGTGCGCCCGGTGCGAAAACAGCGCCCAGGGAAGTGCCTGCGGCACGGTGGCGCTCTTCGGCGGAATCCGCAACACGGCCGGGAACGCGGCGCCGAGGGCGACCGACGAGACCAGCAAACCAAGAGCGACCGTCCCCCGGCGCCTCCATCCGGCCGGGATCACACCGCCCCCTTTTCCTTCATGTTCCTCCAGACAGCGGCGAGGAACATCACCGCGCCTGCGATCACGAGGGGCGCGCCGACCACCGCCGAAACGATGAACGTCGCCGGAGTCCAGTGCAACGCTGCCGCCAGTTGGACACAGAGCCCCGCCCCGCCCACGACTGCCGCGCGCCTGATCTTCCGCGTCATGTCAGCGCGCCTGCCAAAAGTCGCCCGCCTCGACCTTCGCCAAGTCGTGCGCGATCCGGTGACAGGCCAGGCACGACATCGACCCCGAGGTCAGCGCCGCGAGCACTGGCTTGTGCGCCACCCCCTCGACGAAGCTCCGCGCATCGTCGTGACAGTGCAGACAGTTCGAGTTCCGGTACGGTTGATAGAGCTCGATCTTCTTCGGAATGCCCGCGACGTAGTGGGCCCAGACGTGCCGCAGCCCGTTGAGCTTCGCCCGGACGTCCCCGAACATTGCGTAGTCCTTGTGGCACGAGTAACAGACAGTCTCTCGGTCGACCAAACGGTTCTGATAGTGGAAGGCGGCCAGTGCCTGTTTGCTGTCGACGAACAGACTCTTTCCGTGGTCCTTCATCTCGTGGCACGAGAGGCAGAAGTGCGTGCGGCTCGACTCATGGACCCCGTACGAGAAGTTCGCCACCGACAGCAGCAGCGGCAGCGCGAGGAGCCCCACCAGCAGCACCACCCGGCCGACGGTATTGCCGGAGAGAACGCCGGCACCCAAGAATAGAAGCGCGATGATCGCGACGCCGGCGGCCAGCGCGATGATGACGGAGGACGGAAGCATGCCCCGTTAGCGCTCTGCAGTCGCCGTGCCCAGTCGACGGATAGCGCCCGCGCACGAACTGCGCGATGGATTCCCGGGATTACCCGACGGGACGCGCAATATTTGCGCGGCGTCATTGCGCCAAACGAAAACTATTCGCAGCAACTCGTCGATTGTACGAGGCTCCTCGTTTCGGGACGTCTTCATTGTCATTCGATCCAACACGCCGGGCACATTACATGATCAGGCGTTTCGCGGGCCATCCCTGATTGTTAAAATTGTGCAAAGCGCGTTTGTTTCGCCGCAAGGGTAAGCACGTCGCTGCTGGAAGCTAGAGCGTCGCGCGCGCGAGCGCCAAGCCGGCGGCCAGGTCGGGACGAATCTCCAGGCGCCAGGGCCGTTGCTCGAGACCGGCGCGTGCCACGAGCCCGGCGGGCTGTTGCTGTAGCCCGGTGAGGATGGTCAAGCATCCGCTCCCATTCAGGGTCGAGATCGCACTCTCCAGGGCGACCAGGCCGGTCGCGTCCATCACCGGCACCCTGTCGAGCCGCATGATCAAAACTTTGAGATCCCCACTGACGGTCCCCAGGCTCCCCATCGCTTTTTGGGCGGCTCCGAAAAACAGCGGCCCCGCGATGTCGTAGATCGCCACCTTATTGTGGAGGTCGGCGGGGATTTCGTCGGACGCGGCTCGCCCGTCATCGGCGACACCGGCGGTCAGCCGAGCCTCGGTGATCTCGGCCATCCGGCGCATGAACAGCAGAGCCGCCAAGACCACGCCAACCGACACCGCGACGACCATGTCGAAGACGACGGTGAGGACGAAGCAGGTGACGAGCACGACGACATCGCTGCGGGGCGCGACACGCAGGATGTGAGCGAAGTGCTTCACCTCCGACATGTTCCAGGCGACCAGCAGGAGCAGCGCCGCCAGGCCGGCCATCGGCAGATACCCGATGAACGGCGCCAGGACGATGACGGCAACGAGCACGGTGAGCGCGTGGACGATCGAGGCCACCGGAGAGCGCGCGCCTGAGCGAAAGTTGGTGGCCGTGCGGGCGATGGCGCCGGTCGCCGGGATGCCGCCGAAGAACGGCGTCACGAGATTGCCGATCCCCAGCGCCAGGAGCTCAGCGTCGGGATCGTGCTTCGTTCCCGCCATCCCGTCGACGATCACGGCTGACAGGAGCGACTCGATTCCACCCAGCATGGCCACGGCGAAGGCCCCTCCCAGGAGCTCGCGCACTGTCGCCAGGGAGAGATGGAGCGGCGCGCCGCCCGGCCCGGCCGCGTGCCAGGGGAGCATCGGCAGCGGCGGCAAAGGGGGGACTCCGCTGAACAGGTGGCCGCCCACCGTCGTGTGAAAGCGGGTGGCGATGGTCGCCACCGCATGCGTGGGCCACCAGTGATTGAGGCCGGCCGCGAGCAAGCCGGCGACGGGGATCGCGACGAGAGGCGCCGGGATTCGTTTGGTGACGCGCGGAACGATGAGCAGGAGCGCCAAGGTGGCGGCCGCGATCGCCAGCTCGCTGAGCGAAGCCGAGCCGCGTGCCTGCCACATGACGGCGATTCGATCGAAGAAGCTCTCCGGCGCGCGGGAGAGGCTCAGGCCCAGAACGTCCTTGATTTGGAGCGTGGCGATCACCATCGCGATCCCCGCGGTGAAGCCGGTCGTGACCGGGTGGGGGATGAACTCGATGAACTGACCGAGGCGGGCGAGCCCCATCACGATCAGAATCAGCCCGCCCAGAAGCCCGGAGAGCAGCAGCCCGGACATTCCGAACCGGGAATAGATGGGGGCCAGGATGACGATGAAGGCCGCGGTCGGCCCCGTCACCTGCAGCCGCGACCCCCCCAGCGCCGCCACCACCGCGCCGGCGACGATGGAGGTGTAGAGCCCGTACTGCGGCGCCACCCCCACCGCGATCGCGAGCGCCATCGCCAGAGGAAGCGCGACGATCCCGACGACCAGCCCCGCCAGCAGGTCGGCGCGCAGATCGCGCCGGGTGTACCCCTCACGCCAGACCGCCCGCATCGCCCCGGCAGGGAGATCCCTCAGTTTGATGCGGTCGAAGGCCGCTCGATATCGTGTGCGTGCCATCGTTACGGTCGGATGGCAACCTTCATAACCCCGTCGCGCTGATGCGAGAAGAGGTCGTAGGCCGCCTCGATGTCGGCCAGGCGGAAGGGGTGTGTGACCAACTCCTGGAACGGGAACCGTTTGGCGGCCACGATGCTCATCAGACGCCGCATCCGTTCCTTGCCCCCCGGGCAGAGGGAGGTGACGATCGTGTGATCGCCAAGGCCTGCGGCGAAGGCATCGAGCGGCAACGTCAGGTGACCTGAGTAGACGCCGAGGCTCGACACCGTCCCCCCCGGCCGCACGCAGCGCAGTGCATTCTCGAACGTCCCCGACGTCCCGAGCGCCTCGATCGCCACGTCGACGCCGCCGCCGGTGAGCCGCTTGATCTCGGCGACCACGTCCTGCTCCTTGAAGTTGATCACCACGTCGGCGCCCATTCGGCGGGCGACCTCCAGCCGCTTGGGCACGCCGTCGACCGCGATCACCAGCGACGCCCCGGCCAGACGCGCGCCCGCCGAGGCGCAGAGCCCGATAGGCCCCTGCGCAAACACCGCGACCGAGTCTCCCAGTCGGACGTGACCCCGCTCCGCGGCAGAGAACCCCGTGGACATGATGTCCGGACAAAGAAGGACCTCCTCATCCGAGAGACCCGCCGGGATCTTGGCCAGGTTGGCCTGCGCATCGGGGACAAGCACGTACTCGGCCTGGCAACCGTTGATCGTGTTCCCGAACCGCCAGCCTCCGATTGCTTCGTACCCCTCCCCGCCATGCCCGCACTGCGACGGGCTGCCAGAGAGGCAGGCGCGGCACTGGCCGCAGGGGGTGATGGCCCCGACGATGACCCGATCCCCTTTTTGATACCCGGTCACCCCCGGACCGAGCTCCTCGATCACGCCGACCGGCTCGTGCCCGACGGTCAGACCCTCCTTGACCGGATACTCCCCCTTGAGGATATGCACGTCGGTCCCGCAGATCGTCGTCAGCGTGACCTTGATGAGAGCCTGTCCCACCCCCGGAACGGGGCGGGGAACCTCACGAAGCCCGATCTTACCCTTCCCCTGAAACACAGCCGCTTGCATCGTCGTCGTCATGACGTTTCCTTTTCTCACACGTTGTTGGATCTGTCGGTGAACGCGCTCGGCACCACCAAGACCGGCCGGCGCGCCCGGTGCACCACGGACTGCGACACCGAGCCCAAGAGCAGCCCGACCGCGCCTCCCTTTCCATGGGAACCGAGAACGATCGCGTCGACGACCAGGCGCTCCGCTGCCTGGCCGATCGCCTCGGCCGCCTTGCCACCGTCGATCACAGTCACGTGGGTGGTGATCCCCAGCCGCTCGGCGTCTGCGGGGACCAGAGCGCGCAAAGCACCCTCGAGGCGCGCCCGCTCATCGGCGCCGAGCTTTCCCTCGGGGCGATCGTAGACGTAGGCCGGCATGTCCAGCGTGCGCTCGTGAACGTGACAGAGCTCGACGACGCCTCCGTGGGCGGCGACCAGGGAGTACGCGAAGGGGACGGCGTGATTGCCGGCCGGCGATAGGTCGGTCGGCACGAGAACGGTGAGAATCCGCGGGACCTCGCGCCGCGCGTGGTGGGGTGTCGGCGCGGGGACGAACACCACTGGAATGCCGAAGGCGCGCTTCGCCACGCGGCTGGCCACGGCTGGATGCGCAATCCGCCCCCAGCCATGTCGGCTCTCTGCCCCCATGATGATCAGGTCGGCAGAGTGCTCCTCGGCCGCCGCGAAGATTCCGGAGGCCGGATCGCCCCAGGTCGGCTCGACGGCAAAGACGGTCTTCCCCGTCCCCGGTACGACGCCCACCTCGGTCCGCAAGGTCCGTCCGAGATCGGTGACCACGTCGGGATCGGGCGCCACGAGATCTCGCGTTCCGGTGAGCCCGAGCCGGTCGTACTCCTCTACGGGCCAATAGAGGCGCAGGAAGGTGACGTCGCAGGCCATCCGCGCTCGAAGCTGACGCGCAAGCTCGATCGCACCTTCGCTCGTCCGCCGTCCGTCGAGCGCCGCCATGACTTGTAGGGTCCGCCGCTCGGAGCCAACTTGCCTCAATCCCTCGACGCCCGGAGGAACGATGAGCACCGGGCACTCGGCGCTACGAACCATGCGTTCGGCGGTGCTGCCCAAGAGCCATCGCGCCGCCGCCGCCCGGCCCTGCCCGCCCATGACGATCAGATCGGCGGCGACCGCCTTCGCGTGCTCCCGCAAGACCACCGCCGCGTCCCCTTCGCCGAGCCAAAACGAGACCGGGACCTCGCTGGTTTTCGCCAGCTCTCGAGACTCGACCGCCAGCTTGCCCTCGAGGCCCTGCCGGGTCTCATGCTCCAGAACTCGTACATCGACGGTCAGCGCCTGAATGTCGGCGCTCCGCTCTGCGACGATGTGGACCAGCTCGACGGAGCCAGCCGTCAGGCGAGCAAGGTCGACCGCCACTTTGGCGGCGGCGTGGGCGCGCGGGGTGAAATCGGTGGCGCAGATGATCTTCATCTTCGGTCTCCCACAGGGCTTCAGTGCAACGGCCACGCCAGGCGGCGCTCTCCGGACCACAGTCCTGGCGTTCGCGCATTCCTTGCGCGTGGCCGAGGCGGACGTCGCCTCGGACGAACGTTTTGCCGCGAACCGATCCCGTGCCAGATTCGAGAGCGCGGTTTTCACGCTGCCCCGCGGGGCATGCATCTTGCCTAGACCAGGGCGATACCCATGGGCCTGACCTTCTTCGAGAGCCTCAAACAATACGTCGGTTTCACGGATGACTCGTCCGCGGCGCTACGTGGCTTCCACTACATCGCCGAGCCGTCCTTCGGGGCGATCATCGACGACTTCTACGACGCCATCGAAACGCACCCGGGCGCGAGCGCCGCCATCACCGGCGGGCAGGTTCAGATCGAGCGCCTCAAACAGACGCTCGTCCACTGGCTCGCGACAATGATGCTCGGCCCGCACGACGAGGCCTATTTCGAGATGCGCGCGCGCATCGGACGGGTCCACGTCCGGATCTCCCTCCCCCAACAGTTCATGTTCACCGCGATGGACCGCATCCGGGTCCGTCTGCTCGAGGTCATCCGCGAGCGTCTGGCCGACGCCGATCCGGACGAGGCCCAGCGGATCTCGACCGCCCTCCACCAGATCCTCGATCTCGAGCTGGCGATCATGCTCGAGACCTACCGGGAGGATCTGGTCACCAGGAACCGCAACGCCGAGCGGTTGGCGACCATCGGACAGTTTGCGGCCAGCATCGGGCACGAGCTCCGCAATCCGCTGGGCGTGATGGAGTCGTCGCTCTTTCTCCTCCGCCAGCACCTGGGACCGGATGCCGCCAACGCGCGCAACGTCGTCAAGCATCTCGATCGCATCGGCGGCGAGATCACGCGCGCCAACAATACGATTCGCGATCTCCTCGATCTGGTCCGCAACCGCCCACCGCAAAAGCAGTCCGTCGAGCTCCGATCGCTGGTGGAAGCCACCTCTGCGATGGCCCTCTTGCCGGCGAACGTCGTCGTCGAGGTGACGACACCCCCGGGCTTCGCCGTGGAGGTGGATCCCGGCCAATTTCAGCAGGTTCTGATCAACCTCTTCACGAACGCTGCGCAAGCCATGAGCGGGGGCGGTCGAATCTGGGTCGACGGGGAGACCCTGCCGGCCGGGGGAAAGCGCCTGCGGGTCCGCGACGACGGCCCCGGCGTCCCGATCGAAGTGCGCTACCGAATCTTCGAGGCGCTCTTCACGACCAAGGCCAAGGGGAGCGGTCTCGGCCTGGCCCTCTGCCGGCGCATCCTCGAAGCCCACGGCGGATCGATCGAGCTCGAGCCGAGCGAACGGGGAGCGGCATTCGTCCTCACCATCAACGAACGATCGTGACCGATCGGTTCACGGTCGCTGCGACCTGGGCGCCAACCGATCCGATCAGGAGGCGCGGCCCCGGCCGATGGCCGTGTCGGCCCAAGATGATCAGATCGATGTTCCTCTCCTCTGCCTCGCGACAGATGACGTCAACGGGGTGCCCCAGCTCGATGGCCTGTTCGACATCGGGGGCTTGAAGCTCCTCCGAAAGACTGGCGAGGAGCTCCGTCGCATTGCGTATCTGTTCTTCGTACCACTCCCCCTCCAGCGTTTCGAGGCGTGTCCAGGTGCTTGGGGGAAGCTTCTCGATGACGTGCAGGAACGTGAGGTGCGCTTTGAATGCCTGGGCGACCTTCCGTCCGAACTCGGCGGCACGCCGCGCCCCATCGCTTCCATCGATACCCACGAGGATGTTCGTCACGTGGCGCCTCCCATAGAGGCGACCGCAGCGACAATTGGACTGGTCATACTCAGCTCCCGAGCAAGGTGTTGATCAGCTGAGATCCTCGTCCTGGTCGCGCACGGCACTGCGCGACGACTTCGGTGCGCTCTCGTACTCGTGGAGCTTGTACTGAATCTTCCTCACGCTGATGTTCAGGATCTGCGCCGCTTCGCCGGTCGACCCGCCGGTCGATTCGAGCGTCTTCGTGATGGCGTAGCGCTCGATCTCATCCAACGTCGCGCCCGGAATCTGGAGCCCGGGCCGAAGCTTCGTGGGTGCGAACTGGGCCGGCAGATCCGCCACCGTGATCTCCAGCGACTGGGCCATGACCACGGCGCGCTCGATGACGTTCTCCAATTCCCGCACGTTGCCGGGCCATGGATACCCGGTAAGGCATTCCAGGGCGTCCGCCGCGAACTGGCGCACCTCCTTGCCGTTCTCCGTGGCGTACTTGCGCAGGAAGTGCGAGGCGAGGAGGGGAACGTCCGAAGGACGCTCGCGAAGCGCCGGCATCTCGAGATTGATGACGTTCAGACGATAGTAGAGATCTTCGCGGAACTTGCCGTCGGCCACCATCTGCTTGAGATCGCGGTTGGTCGCTGCGATGACCCGCACGTCGACGCTGACGGTCTCATTGCCGCCCACCCTCTCGAACTCCCGCTCTTGCAGGAAGCGCAGGAGCTTGACCTGGACGGCCGCTGAGATCTCGCCGATCTCGTCGAGGAAGAGCGTGCCGTGGTTCGCCTGCGAGAACCGCCCGTCGCGCCGCGAGACCGCGCCCGTGAACGAACCGCGTTCGTGGCCGAACAGCTCGCTTTCCAGCAGGGACTCCGCCAGCGCCGCGCAGTGCAGCTTGACGAACGGCCCCTTGGCGCGCGGGCTGTGCTCGTGAATCGCGGCCGCGATCAGCTCCTTGCCAGTGCCCGACTCACCTGTCACGAGGACGCTCGCCCGGGAGGCGGCGATCTGTGAGACGGTCTTGAAGACCGCCTGCATCGGTGCTGCGTTGCCGATGATGTTGTCGAAGCTGTATTTCTCGGCCAGCCGCGCGCGCAGCAACCCGGTCTCCTGCCGAATCCGGCGCTGCTCCAGCTCGCGGGCGACGATCACCGTGAGCTCAGCGAAGTTGACCGGCTTGGCGAGATAGTCGCGCGCGCCGGCCTGCATCGCCCGCACGGCCGTCTCGACCTCGCCAAAGGCCGTCATCATCACCACCGGCAGGTCGGGGTCGTTCTCTCGCAGTCGGGCCAGAAGCTGCAGGCCGTCCATGCCCGGCATCTTGAGATCCGTGAGGACGAGATCGGGGGCGAAGTCGGCCGCCTTGCCGAGCGCCTTGAACGCGTCGGCAGCTGCCTCGACCGAATATCCCTCGTCGCGCAGGAGCTCGGCCAGCGCCGTCCGTGCGTTCGTCTCGTCGTCGACGACCAGGATCCGCCCTTTATTCTCCGGCATTCGAGTTTCTCCTGACAAGAGTGGACCGACAATCGCTGAGCGCGTGGAAGCCATGGTAAGGCTACGCCGCCTTTCTTGAGAATGGGACGGTGAGGACCGGGCAGACCGCCTTCTGGACGATCCGCTCGGCCACGCTGCCGAGGAAGGCATGCGCAAGTCCGGTTCGGCCATGGGTGCCCACCACGATCAGCGTCGCGCCGCCGAGCCGCGCGTGCTCCACGATCTCGGCGGCCGCGCTCCCCTCGAGAATCGTCGTCCGGGAGAGCACGCCGACCTTCGTCGCTCGGTCCGCGCGCGCCGAGAGCTCCCGGTCGAGGTGGGCGACGAGGCCGCCCCGGTCCGAGCCGTAGATCGTGAACCCGAACAGAGAATCGTCGAGGCCGGGTTCGAGGACGTAGACGAGCTCGAGGTTCGCGCCGGTCTGCTTCGCCAACTCGATCGCGCGCTCCAGCGCCTCGTCACTGCCGTCGGAGAAGTCCGTCGCGTGCAGGATCCACTTCGCGGGGGTAGTCATACACAGCGAAGATTGCAACTGTCGGACCAAGCCCGCGACGACCGATTGGGCCCCCCCAAAGGCCCTCGAAGGACGCTTGAAAGACGCTTGAAAGACGGACAGAAAGGACCGA
>Ga0209890_10000047_pt1 | contig 56177 bp, 53 predicted proteins | sample OrgsoiDNA2013049_FD_185799 | JGI IMG/M metagenome (GOLD analysis project Ga0209890, IMG submission 185799) | Permafrost soil microbial communities from the Arctic, to analyse light accelerated degradation of dissolved organic matter (DOM) -... | ecosystem: Environmental > Terrestrial > Soil >... | reverse complement strand
TCTCGGCGTGGTCGATGTACGCGTCGAACACCGCCACGATGCCCGCGCGGGCGTCGGTCGCGGTGGCCAGCCTGCGGTGGTAGAGGTCCAGCCATTCCTCATGACGTGCCCGAAGATAGGCCAGGACAAGGTCGTCCTTGGAGGCAAAGTTGTTGTACAGGCTCATCTTCGCTACTCCCGCCGCAGCGGTGATGGCGTCAATCCCGGCCCCGTTCACGCCATGGTTGTAGAAGCACTCCGCTGCTGCCGCAAGGAGGCGGTCCCTCGCCGAAGCCCGTGTGGTCCGGCCGGCAGCGCTTGCCTGCCTGCGACGTTGCGCCTGTTGCTCCGCCATCCCAACGCTCCCCGTTCGTCCGCTAATAGGTAGACCAGTCTACCTATTGCAGTCTTCGCGTCAAGCTCGTCCTGCGGGTGAACAAGCACGCACTCTCGCGCTAGGCGTCCGCACACCCGCCGATCCGGTAGCTTCTTGGACCGTCCACCGTTCCGATACCGGAACGGTCACCGGACATCACCGGGGACTACGCAACAAGACAACGACCGCCGTAGGCGGATCCCGGACTCAGCCGCCGTTCAAACAGCGACCATCCGACCAGTTCTCTGCGGGCGAACAGCCGGTGGTGGTGAGCGTTGGTCCGATTCACGACACGGTAAATCAGGCCGTCTAAGCTACTCCACCGTCGGACCACGACGAGAAGGCCTCGGCTGGCCAGCCTGGAATGATCTGGCAGTGCAACGGCCTCCGGGAAACCGTAACCGCAATATTCGAGAGAGCTTCCGACCTGCGGGTTTGCTCCCCCGACTGGACTCGAACCAGTAACCTGCCGATTAACAGTCGGCTGCTCTGCCAATTGAGCTACAGGGGAATGCTGCGGGTGGAACTGTAGCAAAGGATTTCGTCAGTTATGAAACTGGCTCCCCAGCGGTAACCGGGTCAGGTCGGAAGGCCGACCTGGTCCCTCAGGTGAGCCAGAGCGGCTTGGACGTGCGCCTGCATCTCGGGGTCGTCGGCGCGCCCGTAGCGTCCCAGGATCGTCTGGGCGATGAGCTCGCGGGTCGCAAAATCCTGCCGTATGGCGACGCGGCCGGCGCGCCGATCGCCGAGGGTGAGGCGCGTCGCGATCACGACGCTGGCTTGGACCCGCTCCCGCAGGGTCTCGGGTAACAAGGTCCGTTGATCCCGGAAGGACCATTGCCCGGGGCGTCCGCCGTCGGCCCAGGTGACCGTCAACGTCGCCGTCTCGGGCTCCCAGGACCCGGCGTCCACAGACAGCCAGCGACGCCGAACGGTGCGCTCGGCGGTCGGTGTCACGACCGCCAGGGCGTAGGTCGTCGCCACGACATACCCGCCGGTGTTGTCGTCGACTGCAAACGCCAGAACCCGCTCACCCTGGGCCAGCTCAAGGGCCGCCCTCATAGCTGGGGCCAGCCGAGCACGCGAGATCTTGGGCTTGAACAGTGCCATCAGCCCAGTTTCGACCGAAGGTTGGCGAGCTCACGCTGAAGGATCTGCAACTGGATGCCAAGCTGACGGCCGACCTCAGTGTCATCAGGGGCGACGCGACGCATCGCACTGATGGCATCACTGATCTGGCCAGTGAGCGCGACCTCCTGGAGCCGGATGAGGAGCTCGTCGGCATATCGGCGCTCCGGCAGCCCGGTGAGCGGGTCGACCCGAGCCGGCACCGCAGCCACCGCGAGCTCGCTGACCAAGGGCCGAACCGCCAGGGCCGCGGCTTCCCTCACCCGATCAGTCCATTGGCCAGGCCCGCCGGCAGTCTGGATCCCGCCGGCCGTTTGGATGGCTTCGTAAACCGCGCGATGCGCAGGGGCGCTGAAGGAATCGGCAGGGATGGACTCGAAGCCAGCCGGATCGAGCAGACTCGGGAACTGCAGCACCGCCTGGAGGAGCTGCCGCTCGGCGGAGATCACCGGGTCGCGCAGGTCCGGGCGCGCCAGCTCGAATGCGGCCTCATCCCCTTGGTCCGGCTCAGCCTCCCGTGACGGCTCCGAAGAAGTCACCGCCTCAGTCACGGCACGGGTCGCAGGGCCGGATGGGCGTGCAGCCATCCGCGTTGCCCTACCGACCTCGTTGGCGACCTGCTCGACCTCAACCCCCAGCCATCCGGCCACGGTACGGGTGTACTCCGGACGCAGGGAACGGTCGCGGATACCAGCGACGATGGGCGCGACCGCTCCCAGGGCCCGAACCCGGCCCTCGGCGGTGGTCAGGTCAAACCTCGAGATAGTGGTTCGCACCGCGAACTCGAACATTGGCACGGCGTCCTGAACAAGGGCGCGGACGGCGGCGTCTCCCCCGGCCTGGCGCAGCTCGCAGGGGTCCTTGCCGGACGTCTCCACCGCCACGAAGGACTGTGATGCCCAGCGCTGGTCCTCCCCGAACGCACGCATCGCGGCCTTCTGGCCGGCAGCGTCTCCGTCGAAGGTGAAGACCACCTTGGCTGGAGCCAGGTCGCTCTCGTCGCGCATGATGCGACGGAGCACCTTGATGTGTTCGACACCGAACGCGGTGCCACAGGTGGCCACCGCAGTCTCGATGCCGGCCAGCTGGCAAGCCATCACGTCCGTGTAGCCCTCGACCACGACCGCCTGACGATCCCTGGCGATCACCTTCTTGGCGACGTCAAGGCCATAGAGCACGAACGACTTCTTATAGATCGCTGTCTCGCTGGTGTTCAGGTACTTGGCCTCGATCCGGTCATCGTCGAACAGACGCCGTGCGCCAAAACCCACCACATCGCCGGTGATGTCGTGGATGGGCCACATCAGGCGACCTCGGAAGCGGTCATAGAGGCCACGTCCGCGACCGGCCAGCCCACCTGCGACGATCTCGTCGTCGATGAAACCCTTGGCCCGCAGGTGTTTGGTGAGCTCCTCACCCCCGCGCGGTGAGAACCCGACGCCAAACCTGTCGGCTGCCAGGCGGTCGAATCCGCGCTCACGCAGAAAGTCGCGACCTGCGCGCGCTTCGGGCAGGTTGAGCAGCGCAGCGCTGTAGTACTCGGCCGCCACGCGATGAGCCTCGATGAGGCGGGAGCGCTTGCCCAAGCCCTCACCGCTGCGAGGCGGACCACCCTCTTCGTAGCGGAGCTCCATGCCAAGCTTGGCAGCCAGGCGTTCAACCGCTTCGGCGAAGGCGAGGTGTTCGACCTTCTGCACGAACGAGATGACGTCCCCGCCCTCGCCGCAGCCGAAGCAGTGCCAGGCACCTACCGCCGGGCGAACGTTAAATGATGGGCTCTTCTCGTCATGGAACGGACACAGCCCCTTCAGCGAGCCTGGCCCGGCGGCGCGCAGGGTGACATGCTCGCGCACGACGTCCTCTATCGACGACCGCTCCTTAACCTGGGCCACGTCCTCGGCCTTGATCAGACCCGCCACACTGCCTCCTTTACGCCGTGGTGAGTCTAGGCGGTTGCGCCCTCGAACCACTGGTCAGCACCATGTCTGGTGCAGCACCTTGGCTCGCGGATCTGACAGGGAGGCCACCTGGTCGATGATCACGCGCAAGGCCGCCGCATCATCAGCCGCACCCAGGAAGTCGCCACGGTGCAGGGGGTCCAGACGGGCTTCGGGTTGGGCGCGATAGGCGTCCACTAGCTCGTGGATCTGGGCGCGCTGACCGCCCATGAGCGATCTGCGCTCATCGGTGAACATCACAAAGTGGGCAGCCGTGCCCTTCATGACTGCACACTCTGCCCGGACGTCGGCCGGGATCACCAGGTCGGCGGCGTAGCGGGTCAACGGACCATCACCGTATCTTGCCCGGGTGGCCACACCGACGGCCTGGACGAACCGTCCGATGAGTAGGCTCGTCATGTCCTTCAGGGCAGCCAGATCGGTGCGAGAACCATTGTGGGACTGGGGAATCCAGCCCGTCGCAAGCAGTCGCGCCAAGGCCTCGCTCAGCTCTGTGCCGTCGAGGTCCGGGGCATAAAGGTCTCGCGCCAGCGCGATAACCGGTGCCATCTCCGAGCGCGAGCGCAACGCCCGCAGATCGACCCGCTGTGAGGCCACGCCGTCCTCGACGTCGTGAACCGAGTAGGCCACGTCGTCTGACCAGTCCATCGTCTGCGCCTCCAGGCAGCGCCTTCCGTCCGGCTGGGATCCCCGATACCAGCCGAAAACCTCGAGGTCGTCGGCATAGACGCCGAACTTGCTGGTGCCCCAACGCTTCTCGTCGTTGCCCCAGGGGTACTTCGTGACCGCGTCCAGGCTCGCCCGGGTCAGGTTGAGCCCAGCGGGACGGCCATCGGCGTGCACACGCTTGGCCTCGAGGCGGGTCAGCAGCCGCAGGGTCTGGGCGTTGCCCTCGAAGCCGCCGATGTCGGCGGCGATGTCGTTCAGGGCCGTCTCGCCGTTGTGCCCGAACGGCGGGTGGCCGAGATCGTGCGCCAGGCAGGCGGTGTCGACCAGGTCGGCGTCGCACCCGAGCGCGGCGCCGAACTCCCGGCCAATCTGGGCAACCTCCAGGGAGTGGGTCAGGCGGTTACGAACGAAGTCGTCGCTGTCCGGCTGTACTACCTGGGTCTTGGCCGACAACCGCCGCAGCGAGGCCGAGTGCAGCACCCTCGCCCGGTCTCTGGCGAAGTCGTCGCGATCGGCCTGCTTGTGCGCCGGGTCCTCACGGACCCAACGCTCGCGATCGGCCACGGCATACGTGCTCACAACCATGCACTGTATGCCGACGGGGCGGGTCAGCTCAGCCTCTCCCGGCTGCATAGGCTCCAGGGATGGAATTCAGGAATCTTGGCAAGAGCGGACTGCGGATCTCCGAGATCGCCTACGGCAACTGGCTGACCCACGGTTCGCAGGTCGAACAGGATCAGGCACTTGCGTGTGTGCGACAGGCTCTGGACGTAGGCGTCACCACGTTCGACACCGCCGACGCCTACGCCGCCACCAAGGCCGAGTCCGTCCTTGGTGAAGCGCTGAAGGGCGAGCGCCGCGGCGGCCTGGAGATCTTCACCAAGGTCTACTTCCCGATGGGACAGCCCGGTCAGAACGACCATGGCTTGTCACGCAAACACATCCACGAGTCGATCAACGGCTCGCTCCGTCGCCTCGGCACGGACTATGTGGACCTCTACCAGGCGCATCGCTTCGACGACCAGACGCCATTGGAGGAGACCATGGAGGCATTTGCCGACGTCGTTCGCCAGGGCAAGGCACTCTACATCGGTGTCTCGGAGTGGAACGCCGCCCAACTTCGACAGGGACACGCTCTGGCCCGCGAGCTGCGAATCCCCTTTGTCTCCAACCAACCTCAGTACAACATGCTTTGGCGAGTCATCGAGGGCGAAGTGGTCCCGACCTCTCAGGAGCTCGGCATCGGGCAGATCGTGTGGTCTCCGATCGCACAGGGCGTCCTGACCGGTAAGTACCGACCCGGCCATGCTCCACCGGCCGGGTCCCGGGCCACGGACCAGCTGGGCGGCGCCGACATGATCAGCCACTGGCTGAAGGACCCGGTGCTCGAAGCCGTCCAGCAGCTGACCCCGCTGGCGCAGGAGGCCGGGCTCTCAATGGCGCAGCTGGCAGTCACCTGGGTGCTCCAGAACTCCAACGTGTCCGCCGCGATCATGGGCGCGTCGAGGCCCGAGCAGGTCATCGAGAACGCCAAGGCCGCCGGGGTCAAACTCGACGCCGGGCTGCTGACCGCCATTGACGACGTCCTGCAGTCGGTGATCCAGCGCGACCCGGCGATGACGACGTCCCCTCGGCGCAGCACCTTCAACTGACGCCCCTGGGAAGAACACCTCTGCGCCGATCGAGGTCGACGAGCTCCGGATTCTGCTGACACCTCGGACGGTTCACGAAAGCCCCTCACCACCCAACGGCATTCGGGCGACGCGGTGCGTCTGGTCACGGCGAGCGGTAAGGGCTTCACGCCTCTTGCAGCGGCCCCCTGCAGGTGAGCGGAGGTGGTGACCGAAGCAGGCGACAGCCGCGCCAGGTCGAAGCCGATCAGAGCAAACAGGACGCTGAGGCCGATAACCAGGGCGTCGATACCGAAAGGGAAGACCGAGGTGAAGAGCGGGGCCCGCACAAGCAGGTCGCTCTTCGTGGAGTCGCCCGCGACGGCCAGGGTCACGACATCCGGGTTCTTCGCGATCTGCACCTTGCTCGGACCATCTGTGGCGAGCTTCGCCTCGGGTGAGGTGGCGTCGTCCCCGGGCCGGGCTTAGGTGCGGCCACCGGCCGCGTCGAGCCAGTGAGCCATGATCGCGGCCGCCTGGGCGCCGGCATTGAGTGTGCCGGCGAACGTGCCCGGGTCCTTGGGGTTCACGGCCGCGACGGCGATGTGCTCGGCTTTGAGCTGTGAGGAGACAACGACCCAGACAGCGCCACCGGCGACAACCGTGAGGGCAGGCAATGATGATGAGCGGGCCGATCAACTTGACTCTCGGATTGGTCCGGCAGGTCGCCATGTCCGGCAGGTCCCTTGCAGGAAACACGATGTCTGAGGCCGATCGGCACCAGAGGGTGAAACCCGGCGGATCCGCTGCTGTCATCTCTTCTGACCTGCAAGACGTTCAAGCTCAGTAGGAAGCAGGCCCTGGCTAAGGAGGTGACAAACTCACCCAAAGTGTCTGACAAGAACCTGCGGTTGGGCGAACGTGACCCACCAGGTGCACCGTGCGGGACACTTCGTTGCCGGAGTCTGTCCGGTCGAGACCTGCGGATCAACCGGCCCGGGTCGAGCCGGCGAAACGGACCGCACTGCGCTCCCGTGCTTTCGCGGCCTCGAGCCCGCGGTCCTTCGGGGGAGCCGACGTCACCATGGCGTCCAACAGCCGCTGGGTGAGTGCGGCGACCTCCACCACCGCCTGCTCGATGGCCACAGCGTTCGCGGCCGATGGCTTGCTGGTCCCGCTGACCTTGCGGACATACTGCAGCGCGGCAGCAGTCACCTCCTCCGGAGTCGCCGGCGGCGCGTAGTTGTACAGCGTTCTGATGTTGCGGCACATGCTTGGAGCCTGCCACGTGTGGGACCGTCAAGGAGCCTTTGTCAGGGGCTGGGTCGGGACAACTGGATCTGGATCTCGCTGCTGGCCACGCCAAGCCGCCGGTGGATCCCGACAGCGCTGTGGTTGGGACCGCGAACATGACCAGGTCGCGGATCCCGAATTCGCCAAACCCAGCCAGGCTCGCGCGATGCACCAGAGTCCATGCCAGGGCAGTCCGTCGCGCCCGGCCATGGTCTCGACGCCTGAAACCGCCCAAGCCCGACCCATTGGTGAGAAGGCCCCGACCGCCATGCAGATGACCGTCCACGAAGGCGCCGAACCAGCCACCGAGTCCGACCTCCGGCTGCTTCGACGTGAGCTCATCGGGCGCTGCGTGTAGTCACCGAACTCCACCGGGTCGAACCCGGTGCTCTCGATGGCCTGCAGGTCCACGGTGCCAGCCAGTCGGCATCGGAGCCAAGTTTCCGGCCTGCGGCCTCGGCGTTGGGGTGCAACTGTGCAGCCACCTACGTGGCCGTCATCACCGCCACTGCGCCCGACCTCCGAGCACAGTCCCTGAGCTCTTCACTGCCCCAAGCCCGGCCATCGACCCCGATCGCCAGATGACAGGCCAGAGGGTAGTCGCAATGAAAGACCCCAACCAGGTCAGCCAGCGCTCGGTTCACCCACGACTGGCTTGCCAACACAAAGTTGCCCCTGTGGAATCCGGGGCTCGCGGGGGGCCGACGACGAGGTGGTCGCTGCCGACCTCGACGATGGTGGCCTCCAGATGAAAGAGCATCAGATCGGTGCGGTACCCCAGAGCCGAAGGTGAACCGGTCAGCCGCCGGAGACCGACAGCTCAGCCTGGGCAACCGCGGCAGCGGACGCCTCGTTGAGCTGCGGGGAGTCCAGCCAGCCGTCGGGCAGGGCAACCCGACGAGGCGGGCCAGCCCGTCCTCGCTGGCCCTCGGCCGGCTCACCGGGCCACGGTGCGGAAAGGTCCAGGCCGGCAATCAGGTCGTCGAGCGCAGCCATGGAGTCAACTAGTGCAAGTCGATGACGAACCTCACCGCCGGCCGGGAATCCCTTGAGGTACCAGGCGATGTGCTTGCGAATGTCCCGGCATGCCGTCTGCTCACTGCCATAGAAGTCGCTGAGGTACTCGGTGTGTCGGCGCAGCGTCTGGGCCACCTGCCCCAACGTGGGCCGGACCCGCGCCGTCGCCCCCGCGAAGGCAGCCGCAAGGTCGGTGAACAGCCATGGCCGACCAAGGCAACCGCGACCAACGACGACTCCGTCGCAGCCGGTCGCCTCGACCATGTCGAGCGCGTCCTGCGCCGACCAGATGTCGCCGTTGCCCAACACCGGAATACTGGTGACGACCTCTTTCAAGGCCTTGATAGCCGACCAGTCAGCCTGACCGGAGTAGGCCTGTGACGCGGTCCGCGCGTGCAGTGCCACAGCTGCCACGCCCTCCCCCTCGGCGATCCGGCCGGCCTCCAGGAACGTCAGGTGGTCCGAGTCGATGCCCTTGCGCATTTTGACGGTGACCGGCACGTCATACGGGTCGGCCTCCTTGACCGCGTGGCTGACGATCGCCCGGAACAGGTCGGTCTTCCACGGCAGGGCAGCTCCGCCGCCCCTGCGGGTGACCTTGGGTACCGGGCAGCCGAAGTTGAGATCGATATGATCGGCACGGTCCTCACTCACGAGCATCCGCACCGCCGCCCCCACGGTCCCCGGGTCCACGCCGTACAGCTGGATCGAACGTAGGCTCTCGTCCGGGTCGTGCTCAATGAGCTGCATCGACCTCGGTGTGCGCTCGAGCAGGGCGCGCGAGGTGATCATCTCGCTGACGTACAGGGATGTCGCACCGGTGGCACCGGACCCTCCGAGTCCGGCGTCGCCGTACTGCCGGCACAAGCGGCGGAAGGCCCGGTTGGTGATGCCGGCCATGGGGGCGAGCACGACCGGGGACTCGATGGTGAGGCGGCCGATCTGGAGGGCAGGGAGCACAACGGTCATGGTCCCGCCGCCCTCAGCAGCCGAGCAGGTGTGTTGCCAGGTAGGCCTCGACCTGGTCGAGGGCCACCCGCTCCTGGGCCATCGAGTCACGCTCTCGCACGGTGACGGCATGGTCGTCCAGGGTGTCGAAGTCGACCGTGATGCAGAACGGCGTGCCAATCTCGTCCTGGCGACGATAGCGGCGGCCAATGGCACCGGCGTCGTCAAAGTCGATGGCCCAGTGCTGACGCAGCTGGGCGGCGAGATCCTTGGCCTTGGGTGTCAGGTCCGCGTTGCGCGACAGCGGCAGGACCGCGACCTTGATCGGCGCAAGCCGCTTGTCGAGCCTCAGCACGACCCGCCTGTCCACACCCCCCTTGGTGTTGGGCGCCTCGTCCTCGGTGTAGGCGTCGAGCAGGAATGTCATCAGCGAGCGGGAAAGACCGGCGGCGGGCTCGATGACGAACGGTATGAACCGCTCACCCGTGGTCTGGTCGAAGTAGGACAGATCAGCGCCCGAGGCCTCGCTGTGGGTCTTGAGGTCGAAGTCGGTGCGGTTGGCAACGCCCTCGAGCTCACCCCACTCACTGCCCTGAAAACGGTATCGGTACTCAATATCCACTGTGCGCTTGGAATAGTGCGAGAGCTTCTCCTGCGCGTGCTCGTAATGGCGCAGATTGTCTTTGCTGATGCCCAGGTCCACGTACCACTGGGTGCGGGTGTCGATCCAGTACTGGTGCCACTGCTCGTCACTGCCGGGAACCACGAAGAACTCCATCTCCATCTGCTCAAACTCGCGGGTCCGGAAGATGAAGTTGCCCGGCGTGATCTCATTGCGAAAGCTCTTACCGATCTGGGCGATGCCAAACGGCGGCTTCTTGCGCGCGGAGTTCATCACGTTGGCGAAGTTGAGAAAGATGCCCTGAGCGGTCTCCGGGCGCAGGTAGTGCAGGCCCGACTCGTCCTGGGTAACACCGAGATAGGTCTTAAGCAGACCTGAGAAGGCCCTTGGCTCTGTCCATGACCCGCGCGTGCCGCAGTTGGGGCAGGCGATGGTCAACAGGTCAATGGTGTCGGGGTCCACCGTCGTGCCGTCCCTGCTCTTCTTCTCAGCCACGGCCTCCTGCAGGTGGTCGGCGCGGAATCGCTTGTGGCAGGACTGGCACTCGGTCAGCGGGTCGCTAAACGTCGCCACGTGACCCGATGCCTCCCATGTCTTGGTCGGAAGGATGACCGAGGAGTCCAGGCCCACGACGTCATCGCGCTCTTGGACGATGGACTTCCACCACTGACGTTTGATGTTGTCCTTGAGCTCAACGCCCAGGGGACCGTAGTCCCAGGCGGAGCGAGTGCCTCCATAGATCTCACCGCACGGGAAGACGAAGCCCCTGCGCTTGCAGAGACTGACAACGGTGTCGATCGTGGAGGTGGCGGCCATGGGGCAAGGGTATCGGTGTCACGGGCCCACTCATGTCGCACACTGACTCCCTCGACCTCCTCCTGCCTTCCTGAGTCCAAGGCCCGTCGCCGAACACCACTGGCATCCAACCGAACGTCCGGACTAGGGCTTGAGCCTGCTCAGGAGCAAGTGGACCTGATCCCGGAACCGTCTCGGGCGCCCACAACTTCTCATTCTGCCGCCGACGGACCCCTGAACGGTTCTGCTAACGCCGGCGGGGATTCATCCCCGCCCCGAAGCACGGGGTATCCCGGCCACTCCCGTAACCTGACATGGTGCCAAATACCTTGCGCCGACGCATCGATCACGCCAGCCTGCCCCTGATGACCAAGCTGAGCAACCTGCCCCGCCTGGTGCCGTTCCTGGTTCTGCTCGGCTTGCTCGTGGGGGGATTGCTGATAGGCGGCCTGGTCGGGTTTGTCCTCATGAGCCTGGCCGCCGCCTTCGTCGCCTGGGTTCTCTATCTGTCGTGGCCACGTCTGAACGGTTCGGAACGCGTCATGCGGCTCGCCGTGCTGTTGCTCGCGGTCGCCATGGCCGCCACCCGGCTCCCGCGCGGCTGAGCGACACCCCCGGGATTGGTGCGCCGCCACTTCTTCTTGACGCCCTTATTTTGACAATCATTCTCATTGAGACTGATAATCAGTGATGTGACGTCCAGAAGGCTCCTGCTCACCACCTTGATCATGGCCGCGCTCACCCTGAGCGCCTGCGGCTCGGGCAAGCTGGACAGCCAGAAGACGACCGGCACAGACGCCCTGGCGGTAGTGGCGTCGTTCTACCCGCTGCAGTTCGCCACGGAGCAGATCGGCGGGGGCCACGTCGCCGTCACCAGCCTGACCAAGCCCGGCGCCGAGCCACACGACATCGAACTCACACCAAGGGACGTCGCCGCGGTCAGCAAGGCCAGGCTCGTGATCTATGAGAAAGGGCTGCAGGGCGCGGTCGACCAGGCCGTCGAGTCCCAGGGAGGCGATCGCAGCCTCGACATCGCCCCGGCAGCCAACCTCGACCTGAGGTACGCCTCGGGCACCACCGATCCGCACTTCTGGCTTGACCCGCAGCGCTACTCCGATGTCGCGAAGGTGATCGCGGAGCGGCTCTCGAGCGTGGACCCGGCCAACAAGACCGACTACGAGGGGAATGCGAAGGCCTTCGAGGTCAAGCTCGGCGCACTCTCCCAGAAGTTCACCACCGCTCTGGCCCACTGCCAGCGCAAGGACATCGTCACCAGCCACGCGGCCTTCGGCTACCTCGCCGAGCGCTTCGGCTTGAAGCAGATCGCCATCAACGGCCTCAATCCCGACCAAGAGCCCAAGGCCGCCGACCTCGCCGCGGTCAGCACCTACGCCAGAGCGCACGGGGTGACCACGATCTACGCTGAGACCCTGGTGAGCCCGGCGATCGCACAGACCGTTGCCCTTGAGTCCGGCGCCAGGATGGCAACGCTCGACCCGATCGAAGGCCTGACCAACAAGTCCAGCGGCAAGGACTACTTTGCTGTCATGGGCGCCAACCTCAAGGCACTGCAGGCCGGTCAGGGCTGTTCGTGACCGCTTCCTCCGACTCTCCCGACGACGGCTCGCAGACCATCGTCGCGATGCGGTCGGCGTCCTTCGGGTATGCCGACCGCGCGGTCGTCTCGGGGGTCACCCTGGACATCCATGCCGGTGAGGTCGTCGCCATCCTGGGCCCCAACGGCTCGGGCAAGTCGACGCTGGTCAAGGGGCTGCTCGGGCTGAACGACCATCTCAGCGGTCAGGTGGCGCTCTTCGGCACCCCGGTCGAGCGTTTCCGGGACCATGCCCGCCTGGGGTACGTCCCGCAGCGACATACGCTTTCTGCCTCCGTGCGCGCGACCGCTGCCGAGATCGTCGCGATCGGGCGACTCCCCCACCAGAGCTGGTTGGGCCGCCCGAACCACGAGGACCAGCAAATCATCGCAGAGTCCCTTGCCGTCGTCGGCCTGGCTGACCGCGCCAATGTCGACGTGAGCACCCTCTCCGGTGGCCAGCAACGTCGCGTGCTGATCGCCCGCGCCCTCGCCGCCCAACCGGACATCCTGATCATGGACGAGCCCACCGCCGGGGTCGACCTGGCCAGCCAGGAGGTCCTCAGCCAGGTGCTCGCCCGACTGGCCGGGCGCGGGACAACCATGCTGATCGTCACCCACGACCTGCGGGCTCTGGGCGGCGTGCTCACCCGGATCGTCGAGCTCAACGGGGGACAGATCACCTTCGACGGCATCCCGGCTGGCCACAACCGCTCGCACCGCGCCCTGACGACGAGCCACGACGGGCACCACGACGACGACGACGAGGCCCACCGGGCCTCGCCGGCAGCCGGACCGCTCGACCATGTCCCCGGAGGCCACGGTGCCTGAGATACTCACCTACGACTTCATGCAGCGGGCACTGCTCGCGGCATTCTTCGTAGGCCTCGCGGCGCCGATGGTCGGAGTCTTCCTCGTGCAGCGCCGGTTGTCCCTGATCGGTGACGGCATGGGCCACGTCGCGCTGGCCGGTGTCGCCGTGGGCGTCTTCACGAACCAGGCACCGGTCCTGACCGCCCTGGTGTTTGCCGTCCTGGCCGCCGTGGGCATCGAGCTGGTGCGGGCCCGTGGTCGAACCAGCGGCGACGTCGCCCTCGCCGTCATGTTCTACGGCGGCATCGCTCTGGGCGTCGTCGTCATCGGCATGTCCGGCAACGGCACGCCCACCAACCTCGACTCCTACCTCTTCGGCGCGATCGACACAACGACCCCAGGCGACGTGCGGGTCTTCGCCGCATTGGCCTTGGTTGTCGTCGCGCTCACGTGGGCGCTGCGGCCCAGACTGTTCGCCGTCGCCAACGACGAGGAGTATGCGCGGGCCACCGGCATGCGGGTCACGGCCCTGAACATCACCTTGGCGGTGCTGACCGCCGTCACGGTGGTGGTCGCCATGCGCGTGGTCGGCCTGCTCCTGATCAGTGCTCTGATGATCGTGCCGAACGCCACCGCTCAGCTGGTCGCCGGCAGCTTCCGGTCGGCGATCCGCATGGCCGTGATCATCGGAGTGGCCTGCAGCGTGGGCGGGGTGACCACGTCGTTCTACGCGAACACCCCCTCCGGCGGCACCATCGTGCTGCTGGCAATCGCGCTCTTCTTGATCACGGCGTCATACAGTGCTGTGCACGATCGGATCACCGGCAGACGGCACCTCGAAGCCGAGCAGCACCAGCACGAGCACGGCCCAAACTGCGGCCACCCCGCGATCGAGCATGACCGCCATGTCGACTACGTTCACGACGGTCACCGTCATGCTCCGCATGAAGGACACTACGACGAGCACGACCCGACCAAGACCCATGACGACCCAGTGAGGCACTGATGCCCGTACCCCTGCGACGGCCAACCAGACAACGCGCTGCCGTCGAAGCCTTGCTCGTGAACATCGAAGACTTCATGTCGGCCCAGGACCTTCACGCGCGCCTGCGCGCCCAGGGTCAGACCGTGGGCCTGGCGACGGTGTATCGCACTCTTCAGGCCATGGCCGCCGACGGCGACGTGGACATGATGCGAACCGTCGACGGTGAGGCTGTCTACCGGCGCTGCAGCACCGGCCATCATCACCACCTGGTATGTCGCTCGTGCGGACGCACGGTCGAGGTCGAGGGACCTGCGGTCGAAAGCTGGACCGACAAGATCAGCGCCGAGAACGGCTTCAGCGACGTCCACCACACCCTGGAGATCTTCGGCACCTGCTCCGCCTGCACGGTCTGACCCGGGCCTCAGCCAGGGCCCATCGACCGGTCCACGGCGCCGCCGTAACGTCGGTCGCGATCGGCGTAGATCTCAATGGCGCGCCACAGGTCGAGCCGGTCGAAATCCGGCCAGAGCGTGTCCAGGAAGACCATCTCGGCGTAGGCCGACTGCCACAACAGGAAGTTGCTGGTCCGCTGCTCGCCGGAGGACCGCACGAACAGGTCGACGTCGGGCATCGCCGGCTCGTCAAGGTGCCTGGAGATGGTGCGTTCGTCGATGTGGTCAGCCTTGAGCCGCCCGTCCAGGACGAGCTGGGCGATCCGGCGGGTCGCGTCGACGATCTCGGCGCGCCCGCCGTAGTTGACGCACATCGTCAACGTCATCACGGTGTTCGTGCGGGTCAGCTCCTGGGCGACCTCGAGCTCCTTGATCACCGACCGCCACAGGCGTGGGCGCCGACCCATCCAGCGAACGCGGACACCCCAGTCGTTGAGGATGTCGCGACGGCGCCGAATCACGTCACGGTTGAAGCCCATCAGGAAGCGGACCTCGTCCGGCGAGCGCTTCCAGTTCTCGGTGGAGAAGGCATAGGCCGAGACGTTCTTGACCCCGATCTCGATGGCCCCGGCCACGACGTCGAGCAACGAGGCCTCGCCGGCCTCATGGCCCTTGGTGCGCGGCAGGCCGCGAGCGTTCGCCCAGCGGCCGTTGCCGTCCATGACTATCGCGACGTGGTCGGGGACCAGGTGCGAGGGCAGAACGGGCGGACGCGCCCCGGACGGGTGTGGGAACGGCGGACTGCTCATCCTCGACAGCTCGCCGATGGGCTCGCTCCGCGTCGAGGGGGGCACCTCGAGCTTGCCGGGAAATCACTCACTCTCAGCTTCGTCATGCACGTTCCACCAGTCGCAGGGAGCGCACGCCACGCTCCAGATGCCATTGAAGGAAGGCCGTCACCAGGCCACTGCCCTCACGACGGTGCTGGGGCAGGCTCTGGTCGGCGACGCCCCAGTCGCCGGCGAGCAGAGCCGCCAGCAGCTCGAGGGTGGCCAGCGCCGGGACAGCCGAGCCGGGCGTGCGGCAGGACGGGCAGACGGTGCCGCCGCTGGCAAGGTTGAAGGCACGCTGGGGCCCCGGCGCACCACACCCTGCGCAGTCGTGGAAGCTCGGTGCCCAACCCGCGACGGCCAGCGACCGCAGCAGGTATGAGTCCAGCACCAGCCCCGCCTCGTGCTCGCCGGCGGCCAGTGAGCTCAGCCCGCCGGCAAGCAGCAAGAACTGCTGCACCGCGGGCTCGCGTTCCTCGGTGAGCCGTTCGGCAGTCTCGAGCATTGCCGTCGCCGCGGTGTAGGCGACGTAGTCGCGGGCGATCGGATCGCCATACGGGGCAAGGGTCTCAGCCTGGGTCACGGTGTCCAGCGAACGCCCCTCGTAGAGCTGTGCGTCGACGATCATGAACGGCTCAAGCCGGGCGCCGAAGCGCGACCTGGTCCGACGCACACCCTTGGCAACAGCCCTGACCTTGCCGTGCTCGCGCGTCAGGAGCGTGACGATGCGGTCCGCCTCACCCAGCTTTTGGGCACGCAGGACAATCGCGGCGTCGCGGTACAGGGCCATGGGCTCATTGTCCTATGCCGGACCTCAAACCCCGGTATGACGTGCAACTCGCTGCTCGCGCCTGCACCGCAAGACACTCGCTCGCCCTTGACACCTATGTTCGACAAGCGGGGTAGGTTGAAGACATGTCCGTGGCGCTGCAGGGGTCCCTTCTCGACACCGTCGATGAGGTCGGCCTTGGCCGACTCGACCCGGCGATCCGGCGCACTGCGCTCACTGGTGGCGCGTGGGTCGACATGAGGCCAGGGTGGCTGACCGGAGCCGACGAGCTGTTCAGCCGTCTGGCGCGCACCGTGCCCTGGCAAGCGCAGCATCGGCAGATGTACGACCGCGAGGTCGACGTCCCGCGGCTGCTCAGCTTCTACAACGAGGACGAACAACTACCCGATCCCGTTCTCATGCAAGCTCGTTCAGCACTAAGCACCCACTACGCGCGCGAGCTCGGCGAGCCGTTCCGTACCGCCGGCCTCTGCTTGTATCGCGACGGCCGCGACTCCGTGGCGTGGCACGGGGACACCATCGGCCGCGGCTCGACCGAGGACACGATGGTCGCCATCATCTCGGTGGGCGCCCCCGCGCGTTGCTCCTGCGTCCCCGCTGCGGTGGCACCGGACAGAGCATCCGGCACGTCCTGGGCCACGGCGACCTGGTGGTCATGGGTGGGTCGTGCCAGCGCACCTGGGAGCACGCTGTCCCCAAGTCAACCAAACCGGTCGGACCACGGATCAGCATCCAGTTCCGGCCGCGCGGGGTCCGCTGACCCCCGAAACGACGACTCTGCGAGCCCAGCCCTTCACCAGGACAATCGCTGTCACCGGCCGCGGATATGTTGGGGACATGAACCAGGCCCCGGTCCGAGGCGACCTCGACTACCTAACCCACCTGGCCCAGGATTCCGCACGCTTTGCGGAGGTCCTGGGCCAGACGCCCCCGCAGATGCGGGTGCCGACGTGCCCCGACTGGGACGCCGACGACCTTCTGTGGCACCTCTGCCAGGTTCAGTGGTTCTGGGGCACGATCGTCGGTCGCGCACTGACCACGGATACAGACGTTGAAGCCCTTGACAAGGGTAGGCGACCCAGCCACCACGACGGCCTGCTGGCGCTGTTCGGCCAGGCCAGCCACGACCTGCTCCACAACCTGAGCTCGGCCCCCCCGGACACGCCCGCATGGACCTGGTCCGACGAACAGAGCGTGGGATTCATCCGTCGCCGCCAGGCCCACGAGGCCCTCATCCACCGGATCGACGCCGAGCTCACGGCCCGCGATCGCACCCCGATGGAGCCTGACCTGAGCGCCGACGGTGTCGACGAGGCCCTGACCATCATGTATGGCGCAGTGCCCTCCTGGGGTCGCTTCACCCCGGACCCAACCCAAACGGTTCGGGTCCAGACCACCGACACCAACCACTCCTGGCTGCTCACCCTCGGCCAGCTCACCGGCTTCGACGATGACGGCGCGGCCCACGACGAGCCCAGCCTCAGGGTCGCTGTGTGCGACACCGATGTGGAGGCAGCCGCCACGGTAGGTGGGGCTGCCGCCGACCTCGACTGCTGGCTGTGGCATCGACCGCCGGTGGGTCAGATCGAGCGAGCTGGGGACCCGGTCGTCCTCGAGCTCGTGGACCACACAGTTGCCGCGGGAATCAACTGACAGTGAGGATGGCGGTGGCACCACCGGCTGGATCAGGTTTCGAGATCAGAGCTGAGCTGGCACAACCGCGTCGCGCTCCGAACGGTTGACGGCGGATACAACCGCCTTGAGCGAGGCGATCACGATGTTGGCATCGAGACCGACTCCCCACAGCACCCGCTCGCCGACCGCACACTCGACGTAGGCGGCGGCGGTGGCGTCGCCACCGGCGGAGAGCGCGTGCTCGGCATAGTCCAGGACACGCACGTCAACATCAAGGGTCGACAACGCGGCCACAAAGGCCGCGATCGGACCATTGCCGATGCCCTCGACCGTGACTTCCCGGCCACTGTCAGTGAGCGTCACCGAGAGCGTGTCGGCCCCGTCGACCGTCGAGTCCGAACGCATGCTGAGCAATGAGAACCGGCCCCATTGCTCGACATTGGCCGCCGCTGCCGCGGCGCCGCTGACCGGCAGGTACTCGTCCTGAAACGCCGACCACAGCGCCTCCGGCGAGACCTCCCCGCCGTCGGAGTCGACCCCCTTCTGGACGACGCCGCTGAACTCAATCTGGAGTCGGCGCGGCAGGTCAAGCTGGTGCTCGCTCTTGAGGATGTAGGCCACGCCGCCCTTGCCGGACTGGCTGTTGACGCGCACGACGGCCTCATAGGACCGGCCGATGTCGTGCGGGTCGATGGGCAGGTACGGCACCTGCCAGACGAGGTCGTCGACCGAGGCCGCCGTGGAGCTGTTCGCCAGATCCTTCTCCATGGCGTCGAACCCCTTCTTGATCGCGTCCTGGTGCGATCCGGAGAAGGCCGTGAAGACAAGGTCGCCGCCATAGGGATGACGCTCGTGGACCCGCAGCTGGGTGCAGTACTCCACCGTTCGTCTGATCTCGTCGATGTCCGAGAAGTCGATCTGGGGGTCGATGCCCTGGCTGAAGAGGTTCATGCCCAGCGTCACCAGGCAGACGTTGCCCGTGCGTTCACCGTTGCCGAACAGGCAGCCCTCGATCCGGTCCGCGCCGGCCAGAAAGCCCAGCTCCGCTGCGGCCACGCCGGTTCCGCGGTCATTGTGTGGGTGCAGGGACAGGACGATCGACTCACGGCGGGTCAGGTGAGCCGACATCCACTCGATCGAGTCGGCGTACACGTTCGGCGTAGCCATCTCGACGGTCCCCGGCAGGTTGATGATCACCTTGTGGTCGGGCCTGGCCTCGAAGACCTCGACGACCTCGTTGCAGATCCGCGCTGCGAACTCGAGCTCGGTGCCGGTGAAGGACTCCGGTGAGTACTCGTAGTAGACGGTCGTCTCGGCGATGGTCTCCTCGAGCTTGCGGCACAGGCGCGCGCCCTCCAGCGCGACGTCGACGATGCCATCCTGGTCCAGGCCGAACACGACGCGCCGTTGCAGCACCGACGTCGAGTTGTAGAGATGGACTATCGCCTGCTTGGCCCCGCGGATCGCCTCATACGTGCGCTCAATCAGGTGGTCGCGTGCCTGTGTCAGTACCTGGATGGTCACATCGTCCGGGATGTGCCCGCCGTCGATCAGCATCCGCACGAAGTCGAAGTCGGTCTGGCTCGCCGACGGGAAGCCAACCTCGATCTCCTTGTAGCCGATACGAACCAGCAGGTCGAACATCCGCATCTTGCGCTCGGGACTCATCGGGTCTATCAGGGCCTGGTTGCCGTCGCGCAGATCGACCGCGCACCAGCGCGGAGCGTGTGTCATGCGCCTGGTCGGCCAGGTGCGATCCGGCAGCTCCACCGAGATCTGCTGATCAAAGGGCAGGTACTTGGCGACCGGCATACCGCTGGCCTGTTGGGATTGGATCATGTTCTCGCCTCTAACGTCTGGTTGCATTCGGTGAGGCCGGGCAACTCAAACTCCGCGACGAGGGTGGCCGTTTCAGAGGGCCTCGCCGCGGCAAGGAAGCAGGAGCAGAGCTCCCGACGCGATGCGCACGCCCTCATGGTATGCCGAGGACCAACATCAGGTCCACCACCTGGACATGGGTCCCGCATGCTGGACGCCTAGAAGCCGAGCCGCTGCAGCTGCTTGGGATCGCGCTGCCAGTCCTTGGCGACCTTTACGTGCAGGTCGAGATAGATCCGCTGGCCCAGCAGCGCCTCGATCCCCTTGCGGGCGTTGGTACCGACCTCACGAAGGCGTGATCCGCCCCTGCCGATGATGATGGCCTTCTGGCTGGATCGTTCGACGAACACGTTGACCCGGACGTCTAGTAGCGGGGAGTTCTGCGGTCGACCCTGGCGGGGCAGCATCTCGTCGACGACCACGGCCAGGCTGTGTGGCATCTCGTCGTCCAGACCCTCAAGGGCTGCTTCGCGGATCAGCTCGGCGATCATGATGATCTCCGGCTCGTCGGTCAGGACACCGTCGGGATACAGCATCGGCGAAACCGGCAGGTAGGACGAGAGCACCGAGGCGACCTCACTGACCTGGTCGCCACGCACTGCTGAACAGGGGACGATGGCAGCCCAGTCTCCGAGCTGGTCCATGGCGATGAGGTGCTCGGCCAGACGCTGCTTGTCGACCCGGTCGGTCTTGGTCGCGAGCGCCACGACGGGACGGCGCTTGGCCAGCTGCAGCTCGGTGAGCTCCCTGGCGATGTAGGTGTCACCGGGACCGATCCGCTGGTCGGCGGGCAGGCAGAAGCCGATCACGTCGACCTCCAGCAATGTCTCGCGCACGAGGTCGTTCAGACGCTGACCCAGCAGCGTTCGAGGCTTATGCAAGCCAGGAGTGTCGACCAGGATCAGCTGCCCCGTCTGTGAGGTCACGATCCCCCGGATCGTGTGCCGAGTGGTCTGGGGCTTGCTCGAGGTGATGGCGACCTTCTGGCCGACCAAGGCGTTGGTCAACGTCGACTTGCCGGCGTTGGGGCGCCCGACCAGGCAGGCAAAACCGGCCCTGAACTCCTGGGTCACGACGCTTCCTCCCGGGTTGTCCTGCGTTGCTCTGTGTCTGTGCCTGCCAGACGTCGCACGATCACCGTGGCGATGCGGTGACGACGCCCAGCCATGCGCTCGGCCGTCAGGGACAGTCCGGCGACCTCACCGTGAGAGCCCGGGATCGGAACCAGGCCGATGGTCTTTCCGAGCAGTCCACCAACGGTGTCGACCTCATCCTCCTGCAGGGTCACGTCGAAGAGCTCAGCCAGATCGTCGACATGCATCGTGGCGGGCACGCGGGTCGAGCCGTCCTCGAGCTCCTCCACTCCAGGAGGCTCGTGGTCGTACTCGTCGGCGATCTCTCCGACGATCTCCTCGAGGATGTCCTCGATCGTGACCAGGCCCGCGGTTCCACCGTACTCGTCGATGACGACCGCAAAATGGTTCTGGTCCCGCTGCATCTCACGAAGCAGCTCGTCAATCGTCTTGCTCTCGGGAATGAACTGCGCAGGCCGCATCTGGTGATGCGCCGGCAGCGTGGCAGCGTTGGCATCCACATAGACCCGGCGGGCGACGTCCTTGAAGTAGAGCAGGCCGAGAACATCGTCGGGCCCGTCGCCGACAACGGGGATGCGCGAGAAACCCGACCGCAGGAACAGCTTCATCGCCTGACGCAGCGTCGTGCCCTGGTCCATGGTGACCATGTCGGTGCGAGGCACCATGACCTCGCGAACCACGGTGTCGCCCAGCTCGAAGACCGAGTGGATCATCTGGCGCTCCTCGGCCTCAATCAGCAAGGCCTCCTCCGCCATGTCGACCAGGTCGCGCAACTCGGCCTCTGACTCGAACGGCCCGTCCCGATAACCACGGCCAGGGGTTACAGCGTTGCCGAGCGCCACCAGCAGGCGGGCCACCGGGCCGAGCACTCGGCGCAGCAGGACCAGGATCGGCGCGCTCAGCAACGCCACCCGGTCGGCATGCTGGCGGCCCAGCGTCCGCGGTGAGACCCCGACGAGGACAAAAGAGACCACAGCCATGACCCCGATGGAGATCAGGAGCTCCGGCCAGAAGGCGTGCACCGAGTCGACCACGGCCAGCGTGATCAGGACAGCCGCCGCGGCCTCCGCCAGCACTCGTACGAAGGCCGCCACCGAAAGGTATGCCGCGCTGTCAGCCACGATCAGGGCCAGGGCGGACGCGCCTCGCTGGCTCTCCTCGACGAGCTCAGCGGCGCGGTGGCGGGAAAGGCGCGACAGGGCTGCCTCCGCGGCAGCGATCACGAACGCGACCAGAATGCTGACGAACGCCGCAATGACGACCCTGGTGACCATGGCTGTGATGCAGTCCTGGGGCGCTCAGCGGCCGATGCGGCGGCCGCGGCCGGCGAGAAAGGTCAGCAGCAACGTGCGCTGGAGCTCGAACATCTCACGCTCCGCCTCGGGTTCGCCATGGTCGTAGCCAAGCAGGTGCAGGATGCCGTGGGTCATCAGCAGCAACAGCTCCTCCTCGGTCGCGTGACCGGCCCCGACGGCCTGGCGCGCGGCCACCGAGGGGCACATCACGATGTCGCCGAGCAAGCCCTCGGCAGGCTCCTGACCATCCCTGCCGGGACGGAGCTCGTCCATCGGGAAGCTCATGACATCGGTCGGACCGGGCAGGTCCATCCACTTCATGTGCAGGACCTCCATCGCCGGTTCGTCGACGAGCTTGAGACACAGGTCCGCCTGCGGGTGGACCCGCATCTCGGCCATGACGTACTTCGCGCAGGCAACGAGCTCCATCTCGTCCAGGGAGAAGTCGCTCTCGTTGAGAACGTCGATGCTCACAGCGTCTCAGCGCCTTAGTCCTGAGTGGGCCCGCCGAGCCCTCGGCGAACTCGTCAGCTGGTCCCAGCGCCCATAGGCCTGCACGATGGATCCGACCAGCGCGTGACGTACCACGTCATGGGAGTTCAGCTGGGCGAAGTGCACATCCTCGACGCCGTCGAGGATGTCCTGGACCACTTTCAGCCCGGACGGCGCCCCTGATGGCAGGTCGATCTGGGTCACATCCCCGGTCACCACCATCTTGGCGCCGAAGCCCAACCGGGTCAGGAACATCTTCATCTGCTCCGGCGAGGTGTTCTGTGCCTCGTCCAGGATGATGAAAGCGTCATTGAGGGTGCGCCCTCGCATGTAGCCCAGCGGAGCTACCTCGATGGTGCCGGCAGCCAGCAGTCGCGGGATCGACTCGGAGTCGACCATGTCGTGCAAGGCGTCGTAGAGCGGTCTGAGGTAGGGGTCGATCTTGTCGTTGAGCGTGCCCGGTAGAAAACCGAGCCGCTCGCCGGCCTCGACCGCCGGCCGGGTCAGGATGATGCGGCTGACCTGCTTGTTCTGCAGCGCGGCGACCGCCTTGGCCATGGCCAGGTAGGTCTTGCCGGTGCCTGCCGGTCCGATGCCGAACACGATGGTGTTCTTGTCGATCGCATCCACATAGTGTTTCTGGTTCAAGGTCTTGGGCCGGATCGTCCGGCCGCGGTTGGACAGGATGTTCATCGTGAGCACGTCAGCAGGGCGCTCCTTGGTCTGCGCGCGCAGCATGGCCACCGAACGCTCGACGGCATCGCGGCTCAGCGGCTGGCCGGTCCCCAGGACAACCAGGAGCTCGTCGACCAGGCGTTCGAGCAGCGCGACGTCGGCTCCAGCACCCGACACATGGAACTCGTTGCCCCGGACAAGCAGGTCCAGGTGGGGGAAGGAGTGCTCCATGGCGCGTAGCAACTCATCCCGCGGCCCGAGCAGTGTCACCATGGACAACTCGGACGGAAGGACGATGATGTGGGTGGGCCGTCCATCGTCGGTCATCTTGAACTCAGTCTACGTGGGTTCTCAGCCTGGCGGCCACGTCATGGCCCGGCCCCCCAGGACGTGCACGTGAGCGTGAAACACCGTCTGCTGAGCCAGGGCGCCGGTGTTGAATACGCCGCGGTACCCAGCCTCGAGGCCCTCCTGCGTGGCCACGACGCCGACCGCCTCGAACAGCTCCACCACCGCCTGCGGGGATGAGGCACCCAATGCCACGATGTTCGGCTGGTGCTGCTTGGGAATCACCAGCACGTGAGTCGGCGCCTGCGAGTCGATGTCGCGAAACGCCAGCATCGTGTCTGTCTCGTGGATGATGTCTGCCGGGACCTGGCGGGCGACGATCTTGCAGAACAGGCAGTCGCTCGCGCCCGGAGCGTGGTCGGTGCTCATATCGGGAGCCTACGGCGCGTCAACCGCGTAGCGCCGCCGCGCGTCATACCTGCGTGAGAACGTTAACCATGGCTGAACGTGAAGAGGCCGGGCCGGCTCCCAGACAGTGGGCGGCCGACGCGGCCCTCACCGACCTGTATGGCGCCCACTGGCACTCACTCGTGCGCCTGTCGTGGCTGCTGGTCAGGGACCAGCAGCTGGCCGAGGAGACCGTGCAGGACGCTTTCGTGGCGATGCACTCGCGCTGGTCCCAGCTCCGCAACGAGGACCTCGCCCTGGCCTACCTGCGCAGGTGTGTGGTCAACAGCTCGCGCTCGGTCCTGCGCCACCGCAAGGTCGAGGAACGTTATCTGAACGCCGAGACCAACGCTCGGACCGCCCACGGCATCACGGCCGAGCCCAGCGCCGAGACGCGCGCCCTCGCGCACGCGACCGGCGACCGCCTGGTTGCCGCCCTGGGTCGCCTGTCCCGACGACAGCGAGAGGTGCTGACTCTGCGCTACTACCTTGACCTCAGCGAAGCTCAGATCGCCAACGCCCTGAGCATCTCGCCAGGCTCGGTCAAGGCTCATGCTCACCGCGGCTTGGCCGCCCTGAGATCCGACGAGGAGGGCCATTCATGACCACCAACGACCTCGAACGCAGGCTGCGTGAGGGTCTGCGCCGGGAAGCCGAGCGAATCAAGCCGCGAGAACGACGAACGGAGATCCTGGCCATGGTCCACGACGACACACAACTCATCGAGCCGCGACGTCGCTGGCTCATCCCGATTGCCGCGGCAGCGTCGGTAGCCCTCATCGGCACCCTCGTCTGGGGCGTTTCCAACTTCGGCGGCAGCCAACAGATCACGCCCGCGGTGGCAGTGCCAAGCGCGTTGTCCTCGGCCAACGCGAAGGTGTCGGGTGCGAGCACCCAGGTGGCGCTGCCCGCATACTTCGTCGGCGCCACCTCCACCGCGCCAGCCCACTACGGTCTCTACCGGGAGTTCGTCCTCACCGCCGTTGCCCGTGGGGCCACGCTGGCGCAGAAGGCCAGGGCTGCCCTTACCGTGGCGATGAACGCCCAACCCTTCACCAAGTACGAGCCCTACCTGCAGCCATGGTCGGCCACGACGGTCAAGAAGCTCACGCTCACGCCGAACCTGATCACCATCACGCTCAGCGGCCCCGGCGCGCGCGGGTTCACCGCCGAACAGACCAGGCTCGCGGTACAGGAACTCGTCTGGACCGCCCAGGCTGCCATCGGCCAAGGGCCGATTCCGGTGAAGTTCGTGGTCGCCAACGGCTCCGTGAAGCTGTTCGGGACCTACCCCACCGCCCCGACGTACAACCGGCCCACAAAGGACCTGCAGTACCAGGTGCTCGCGCCGATCTGGATCACGTTCCCCGAACGCGGCCATCTGTTCGCGGCGGGTGCACCGGTGGTGGCCAAAGGCGAGTCGTGTGCCTTCGAAGGCACGACGCAGTGGCAGCTGAAGAAGAGCGGGGCGGCCATCAGGTCCGCTGTGACCACGGCTTCCAGCGGATGCCCGACGCGAGGTACCTGGCAGGTGAAGCTGGGGGTTCTGGCGGCCGGCAACTACACCTTGCGGATGTACGAGGTCAGCATGCAGAACGGCCAAACTGTCGCCGAGACGTCAAAGACCTTCACCGTCAAGTAGCTAGGGCGAGCCCAGCCAGCGACCGGCGGCACTCATCACCGCGAGTGCCGCCGGTCCGGCGGTCGATGAGCGCAGGACGTTGGAGCCCAGCCGAACAGCCACCGCCCCCACAGCCACGAACGCGCTCAGCTCTTCTGGGGCGAGCCCGCCCTCGGGCCCGACGATGAGCACGACGTCCCCGGAGCGGGGCAGCTCCGTTGCGGCCAGAGGCTGTTGTGACTGTTCGTACAGGACGAGCGCGAGCGCCGCCTCTTCGATCCGCCGTATGACAGCCGCCTGGTTTGCGGGCTCGCTCACCAACGGGATGCGAGTGCGCCGCGACTGCTTGGTTGCGGCACGGACTACCGACTCCCACTTGCGCAACGACCTGGCTGCTCGTTCGCCGCGCCAGATCACGATGCTGCGTGCGGCCTGCCAGGGAACGATCTCATCGACCCCAAGCTCGGTGGCGGCCTCGATGGCCTGCTCGTCGCGATCACCTTTGGCCAGCGCCTGAATCAGCACAAAGCGCGAATCCGGTTGCCTTTCCTGCGTTATCGCCCGCAGGCGCAGGTGCAGGGTCCCCACGCCGACGCTTTCGACCACCGCATCGCCACAATGGCCGATGCCGTCGCTGAGCAGGACCTGCTCACCGACGCCGATCCGCTTCACCGTCGCGCCATGCCGTCCCTCCGGACCATCCAGCACGAGCAACGACCCCGCCCGGACCCCGGCCAGCCGGTCAGCGGCCACGAAGAACAGCGGGGCGGTCACGAGCTGGACCTACTTGCCCAGGAACGCGTCACGCAGCTTGCCGAACAGACCGTGCGACGCCGGCGTCAGTCGGCCTTCGGGACGTTCCTCACCGCGCAGGACCGCGAACTTGCGCAGCAGCTCCTCCTCCTCGGCGGTGAGCTTGGTCGGCGTCTGAATGCTGGCGTGGATCAGGAGGTCGCCGCGTCCGGTCCCCCTCAGGTGGGTGACGCCCTTGCCCTTGTGAGTGATGACTTCGCCTGGCTGGGTGCCCGCCCTGATCTCAAGGTCGATCATCCCGTCGAGGGTGTCGAGCTTGATCGTCGCGCCCAGAGCAGCCGCGGTCATCGGCAGCTCCACCGAGCAGTGCAGGTCATCGCCGCGACGCTGGGTGGTCTCATGCGGGCTGACGACAACCTCGACGTACAGGTCACCGGCCGGTCCCGCACCTGTCCCGACCTCGCCCTCGCCCGGAAGCTGGATCCGGGTACCGGTGTCGACACCGGCCGGGACATGGAGCTTGAGGTTGCGCCGGGTGCGGACCCGGCCCTCGCCCGAGCACTCGAAACAGGGGCTGGCGATGACGGTGCCCATGCCCTGGCAGGCAGCGCACGTGCGGGAGGTCATGACCTGGCCGAGGAAGGACCGCTGGACCTGATGAATCTCACCCCGCCCGCCACAGACGTCACAGCTACGCGTCCCGGTGCCCGGCTGCGATCCGCTGCCGTGGCACGTGCCGCAGGCAACCGCGGTGTCCATCGTGAGCTCTCGGTCGGCACCGAAGACAGCCTGCGAGAGGTCAATCTCGAGCCTGATCAGGGCGTCATCGCCTCGACGCTGGCGCGAGCGGGGCCCACGTCCGGCCCGGCCGGCCGCCTGACCGAAGAAGGCGTCCATGACGTCGTTAAACGAGAAGCCCTGCCCGAAGCCTCCGCTTGCGCCGCCGTAGGGGTCCGAGCCGGCGTCATAGGACTGGCGCTTCTCGGCGTCCGACAGAACGTCGTAGGCCTGGGAGACCTTCTTGAACTGCTCCTCGGCTTCGTCATCGGCGTTGACGTCGGGGTGCAGCTTTCGCGCGAGACGGCGGTAGGCCCGCTTGATGTCCTCGGCGGTTGCGTCGCGGGCGACGCCCAGATCTTGGTAGTAGTTGTTCAAGGTTGTCCTTTAGGGTGCGAGAATCTGTGAGACGTAGCGGGCCACCGCACGCACGGACGCCATCGTCGTCGGATAGTCCATGCGGGTGGGCCCGAGCACCCCGAGACCGGCCACGACCTCTCTGCCGGTGCCGTAGCCGGTGCTGACCACGGACGTGGCGCTCAGCCCCGCGTGGGGGTTCTCGTGCCCGATGCGGACCGCCACCACATCGCCTTCGTTGCTCATGGTGGCCAGGAGCTTCAACAGCACGACGTGCTCCTCAAGAGCCTCAAGGACCGGTCCGATAGTAAGCGGGAAGTCGGTGCCGAAGCGCATGAGGTTGGATGTGCCTGCCAGGACCACGCGCTCCTCGCGCTCCTCGACCAGGGCGTCGTCCAGCGAGCGGCCGACCGCGCGCACGAGATCACGGTCGGCCGGCGCGAAGCTCTCGGGAAGGGACTGCAACCTCGAAGCCGCCTCGATGAGCTGATATCCGCTAACTTCGGCGTTGAGCCGCGAGCGCAGGTCGGCAATGAACTGCTCGCCGTCGGCGGCCAGGAGCTCGCGGGACGACTCGATGACCCGCTGTTCGACCCGGCCCGTATTGAGGATGAGCACGACCATGAGGCGATTGGCACCCATCGGCAACAGCTCGACATGACGCACGGAGGACCGGGTCAGCGACGGGTACTGCATGACCGCTACCTGATGGGTCAACGACGCGAGCAACCGGACGGTGCGATCCACGACGTCATCGAGGTCAACTGCCCCTTGCAGGAACGTCGAGATGGCGGTGCGTTCCGGGCGGCTCATCGGTTTCAGCTCGCTGAGCCGGTCGACGAACATCCGGTAGCCGGCATCGGTGGGAATCCGCCCAGCACTGGTGTGCGGAGCTGAGATCAGGCCCTCGTCCTCGAGCGACGCCATGTCGTTGCGCACGGTCGCTGCCGAGACACCGAGGCGGTGACGCTCGAGCAACGCCTTGGAGCCGACCGGCTCGGAGGTCTTCACGTAGTCCTGGACGATGGCGTCCAGCACCGCAAGCCTGCGTTCGTCGGGCATCTGTCCACCTCCTGTCTCATTGACCGACCACGGCCAGGTCAACCAGTAACGTCCTTCGGCGCGTTGGCACTCCGCTTTGTAGAGTGCCAAGTCTACGATGCCACGATGAGCGATGGTTACGGCGCCGATGTCCTGTCAGGGGACTGGCGCGTCCCCACGACCGGACGGGCCCGCGAGGTCGAGGCCGAGTCCGGCCTGGTGGTCGAGGACGTCGAGACCGGCTGGTGTGGCGCTGTGGTCAGGGTCGAGAAGGCCGGGGGCATGCAGGTCGTCCACCTGCAGGACCGCCGTGGACGGAGCAAGGGCTTCCCGCTGGGACCCGGTTTCCTGCTCAACGGCGCACCGGTCATCCTGACCCCTCCGACCGCGGCCGCGCGCGCAGCCATCCGGCAGGCCGGGGTGGTCGGGTCGCGAACTGCCAGCGGCTCCAGGGCCGTCGAGGGCGTCCGGGCCAAGGTCGCCTCAGGATCACGCCTCTTCGTCGAGGGCAAGCACGACGCCGAGCTCGTCGAGAAGGTCTGGGGCGACGATCTGAGGATCGAGGTAGTGGTCGTGGAGATGCTTGAGGGCGTCGACGATCTCGCAACCGCGATTCGTGACTTCCAACCGGCCCCCGGTCGGCGCCTCGGTGTTCTGGTCGACCACCTCGTCCCCGGCACCAAGGAGAGCAGGCTGGTTCAGGAGGCGCGCGCGGTGCGCCGCTATGCCCCATACGTCAAGATCCTGGGCCACCCTTATGTCGATGTGTGGCAGTCCGTGCGACCCGAGCGCCTCGGGTTCGACAGCTGGCCGGTTATCCCTCGCGGACAGCCCTGGAAGCACGGCATCGTCGCCGAGCTGGGCTGGCCGCACGAGACCCAGACCGACATCGCCCATGCCTGGAAGCGCATCCTGGCGACCGTGCGCACCTATGCGGACCTCGAACCGGCCCTGCTGGCCAGTGTCGAGGAGCTTATCGACTTCGTGACCACCCGGTGACGAACACGTTCAGTGTCGCCACCGATCCTCGACGGGCCCCCCGCTGAGCAGTAGGTTTTTCTGAGGCGCCTGGCGCAGCGCTCGACGTTCACGAAGGCAGATGATGACTGAGAACCCGCAGGACCCACCGGCTGACGGTGATCCAACGCAGCAGCCGTACTCCGGGCAGCCGTACTCCGGGCAGCCGTACTCCGGGCAGCCGTACTCCGGGCAGCCGTACTCCGGGCAGCCGACTGACCAGGGCCCAGGCCCTGGTCAGTGGCCGGCATACGGCTATCCGGCACAGCCGCCAGTCTCTCCAGCTGACGCCCGGATGTGGTCACTGTTCGCCCACCTGGGCGGCATGTTCCTGTCCTTCATGGTGCCGTTGGTGATCTACCTCGTCTATAAGGATCGCGACCCCTTCATTCGCGGCCACTCGGCTCAGGCGCTCAATTTCCACATCACGATCTTCATCGTGTACTTCGTCTCGATCCCGCTGATGCTCATCGGCATTGGGTTCCTGACGTTCTTGGCCGCCGCGATCTGCGCCGTTGTGTTCAGCATCATCGCGGCAGTCGCCGCGAACGCCGGCAACGCATACGCCTACCCCATGACCCCCTCGATGATCACCTAGAACCCCAGCAGACGCCGCACCACGGTGTCCGCGAGAAGGCGGCCGCCTAGGGTCAGCACGACCCGGCGCAGCCGCAGCGCGCTCGGCCCGTCGACCAGTCCCTGCCCGATCAGGCCAGAGAGGGCCGAAGTGCCCTCGGGGCGCAGTTCGTCGATCGCCAGCCCGTCCACCAGGCGCACCCCAAGCAGGACCCGCTCGTCGTAACGCTGCTCGTCGGTGAGCAGCTCACGACCAGCTGCTGGCGAGAGCCCCGCGCCCAGTCGGGTAGCAAAAGCGTTGGGATGCTTGACGTTCCACCACCGGACCCCACCAACATGGCTGTGTGCCCCGGGTCCGACACCCCACCAGTCTGCGTGCGTCCAGTACCCCTCATTGTGCCGACACCGGTCGGCCTCTGTGCGCGCCCAGTTGCTCACCTCGTACCACCCGAAGCCGGCAGCTCCTAGGACCTGGTCAGCCAGCTCGTACTTGGCGGCCTCGTCGTCGTCCTGGGGTGCCGGCACCTGACCACGGCGAACCTGGGCGCCCAGCTTGGTGCCTTCCTCCACGACCAGGGCGTAGGCCGAGATATGGTCCGGCCCGAGGTCGATGGCAGCGTCCAGGCTCGTGCGCCAGTCCAGCAGGGACTCCCCCGGCGTGCCATAGATCAGGTCGACACTGACCTTGAGGCCGGCGGCCTTGGCGGCCTCGACCGCCCTGGCCACGTTGACAGGGTCATGCGTGCGTTCCAGTGTCGCCAGCACGTGAGACACGGCTGACTGCATGCCGATGCTGACCCTGGTGAACCCGCCAGCAGCCAATGCCCGCAACGAAGCCGGGGTGACCGAGTCCGGGTTGGCCTCGGTGGTCACCTCAGCGTCGTCGGCCAGACCAAACCGGGTCCGGATGCCGTCCAGCACTCTCACCAGGTCGCTCGCGGCCAGAACAGTAGGGGTGCCTCCACCAAAGAACACAGTCTTGACCTTCGGGGCCACGGGACCCAGCACCCGGGCGGCCAGCTCAAGCTCGCGCAGGGCAACGTCGGCGTACGTCCCGACACTGGCACCGTCCACGCCCAGCTCGCTCAGCGTGTACGTGTTGAAGTCGCAGTAGCCGCACCGCACCGTACAGAACGGGATGTGGACGTAGACACCAAAAGACCCTGAACCCAACGTCTTCAGCGCGTACCGCGGAAGCTCCCCCGACGGCGGGGCAGGTTCGCCCTCGGGCAAGGCACCAGGCATGCATCTATCCTCGCAGGGATCTGCCTACCCCCGTCCACGGGCGAGGTCAGCCGGAATGGGTCAGCACCCCGTATCTTTCGCGACTGCTCAGGGCCCAGTCGGAGACTGGCACCATCAGGATGCTGGCCAGGGCGATCACCCCACCCAGGACGAACCAGCCGGGCCGCCCCCACTCGATGCAGAGCACGGTGATGAGCGTGGGTGCGACCATCTGCGACAACGAGAAACCCATGCCGGCAAAGCCCTGGTACTGTCCCTGACGCTCGCGTGGGGCCAGGCCCATCTGAACACCCCATTGCCCCGCGGAGCCGGTCATCTCGCCGACCACGTGCACGAGAGACCCGGCACACAGAAACGTGATCGCCAGCCATGTCGGCTGGCCGCTGGCAAAAGCGATCAGCGCGAATCCCCCGGCGATCCAGAAACCCGACCGGGCCATGGCCCTCGAGGACGGGCCGACTAGGTCGATGTTGCGGGTCAGTCGTACCTGCAACAGTGCCACGCAGACGGTGTTGATCATCAAGGTGATGGCCACCATGGACCTGGGCGCCGAGGTGTACTGCGCGATCCACAACGGCACCGGCAGCGCCAGCTCAATGACGACGAAGTGCATGGCAGCCACTCCGCTGAGCACCGTGATGACCACGAACGGCAGGTCGTGCAGCACCATCATCGGTGGCTCACCCGACTCATGAGCCGGGGCAGGCGCGAGGTAGGGCAGGCGAGCCAGCCAGATCGAGGTCATGGCGCAGGTGAGCGCGTCCAGGACGAACACCGCCAGATAGGCCCAGCCCTGGTCCACCCACAATGCCAACCCGCCGAACAGCGCGCTGAAGGAGATGCCGACATTGGTCATAGCCCGTAGGTACGCCTTGAACCGCACCCCCAGGCCTGCCTCGGCCAGACGGGCAACGTAACCGTTACGAACGGCTCCCGCGCCACGGTCGAAGACGGAGATCACCGCCATCACGGCCACGAGCGCCCACACCGAGCGAGCGAACAGCAAACCCAAGATGGCGATGCTGGCACCAAGGGTGAATATCTGCAGGACCCTTCGTGGCCCGCGAAGGTCCGCGAGGTGCCCCGCCTGCACCTGGACCAGCAATCCGGCCAGAGCACCAGCCGAAAGGGCCAACCCCACCTATGTCGGCCTCAAGCCCACCACCCGAGTGAAGTACAGCGCGAACGTCGTCATCAGCGCGCCATTGCCAAGCGTGTTGACCAGGGTGGCAACCGCCATGATCCGCAGGTTCGGATCGACCGGGATGCCCCTGGCGGTCAGCGGCCCAGGGGCGTTGTCGAGCCGCTGGCCGCCATCACCTGTCGTCATTGACCATCCCGATCAAACTATCTTGACATCAAGATAGTTTGATCGGATCACCGAGTCCACTCTCGAACTCGTGAGTCAAAGTGTGGCCCTGTCAGGAGGCCGAAACCCGAGCGCACCGGCGTGTCGAGCCCGACACGCCGGTGCGCGAAAAACGTTGCGCCAAAACCCTTGCGGGTAGCCCGAACACCACGTAGAAATCTCTCTACGCCCCGGAAACGGGAGCGGGATCGGATGGAGATCGAGGTTCTTGTCCTGCCAGGCTTGCTTGGTCGGAACCGCCAGGTGATGCGTGCGGTGAGGGCCAGCGGACCGCCGTGAGGTCATCGGCCCTCACCGTCGATGATCGGTCGTAGGCCCCGGAATCTCATACTTTCCGGGGCCTACGCCATTGTCCGGAGGTTGTTGCTCCCCCGGGTCTCGGCGGGGCCATCGGCAATCGGAGCGATGCCCGGGACTTCTGGATCGGCGGTCACGGACCGGCCAGGACCTCCGAATCCGCATATCGCCGTGAGCGCCGTGAGCGGGCAGCACCTGCGATATCCGGCGCCGGCAGCCCTGTGTCAAACTTTCTCGCCGCCAGGGCGTCGACACCCTGGCCGGCGGCCGCGCCACCGGCGAAGATACCGGCAACGATCAGCTCGAAGCCACGTCCGGCTGGTGACCCTGCGGGGTGCCTCGGGGTCGTGCTTGCCCGGTGCATCATTGCCCCCTCTGGTCGGGTCTGCTCAGCGGTGTCCACGATCAGGGCGATCCCATCAGAGGGCAAGCCACGCTCAGGCCCGCCGGAGCTCGAGGTCGTAGATGGTGCGGCCCAACGCCAGGGCCTTCTGCTCAAATCTGGTCATGACCCGACCTTCAAACCGTGGGGCGAAACCGGTTTCCGAGCCAGGCAAGGTGTTGCCAGGGCACAGGTGAGAGGGCCCAAGCTGTCCGCCGAACGAATTGGTCAGCGAGCCACAAGCGGCCAGGACGTCACGCATCTGCCTGGCATAGTCCGCCCAGTCAGTCGCCAACCGAAGCGTTCCTCCCGGCTCGAGACGAGACGCGGCGAGGTCGGCGAAACCCGAGTTGACCAGCCGCCGCTTGCGGTGACGCATCTTGTGCCAGGGGTCGGCGAAGAAGACCCATATCTCCGCAATACTCCCGCGCCGCAACATGTGCTCGAGCACCTGCACAGCGTCGGCCTGCACCAGCCGGATGTTGGTCAGGTCGTGGCGAACGATCTTGGTCACGGTCGCGGCCAGGCCCGGGCGATAGACCTCCACGGCAAGGAAGTTGGTGCCCGGTCTGGCCCGTGCGCCCTGGACGACGGCGTCTCCGGTGCCAGAGCCGATCTCGACGACCAGCGGCGCCACTCGGCCGAAGTCACGGACCGCGTCGAGGACGAAACCCGGAGCCACCGACATGGACGCCTCCACTCTGGGCACATCGATCACCAAAGCCTGGCGGTGTTCGTCCCAGGCTCGCTGGAGCCGGGGCCGTAGCCGATCGTCGCGCCGGACGAAAGAGACCGTCCGGCGCTGGAACGGCGCAGCCAGCTGGCTCTCCATGGACCGAGCTACTTCTTGGTCCGGTCCCCACCGGACGCGGCGTCGTTGGACAGCGCGGCGATGAAAGCCTCCTGGGGCACCTCGACCCGGCCGACCATCTTCATCCGCTTCTTGCCCACCTTCTGCTTCTCGAGCAGCTTGCGCTTACGGGAGATGTCACCGCCGTAGCACTTGGCAAGGACGTCCTTGCGCATGGCGCGGATGGTTTCGCGGGCAATGATGCGCGCACCGATGGCGGCCTGGATCGGCACCTCGAACTGCTGGCGCGGGATCAGCACACGCAGCTTGGAGGCCATCATCACGCCGTAGGCGTACGCCTTGTCCTTGTGAACGATCGAGCTGAAGGCGTCAACGGCCTCACCCTGAAGAAGAATGTCGACCTTGACCAGATCTGCTATCTGTTCGCCGTCGGGCTCATAGTCGAGCGAGGCATACCCGCGCGTCTTGGACTTCAGGTGGTCGAAGAAGTCGAACACGATCTCTGCTAGGGGAAGTGTGTAGCGCATCTCGACGCGCTCCTCAGAGAGGTAGTCCATCCCACGCAAAGTGCCACGCCGGGCCTGGCACAGCTCCATCACGGCGCCGATGAACTCGCTCGGCGCCAGGATCGTCGCGCGAACGACCGGTTCGCTGATGACCCCGATCTTGCCGTCGGGGAACTCGCTGGGGTTGGTCACCGTGATGACCTTGCCGTCGTCCAGCTTGACCTCGTAGACCACGTTGGGAAGTGTCGAGATCAGGTCGAGGTCGAACTCACGTTCGAGCCGCTCCCGCACGATCTCCAGGTGCAGCATGCCCAGGAAGCCGACCCGGAAACCGAAGCCGAGTGCGACCGAAGTCTCGGGCTCGTAGACCAGGGCGGCGTCGTTGAGCTTGAGCCGGTCCAGGGCATCGCGCAGGTCCGGGTAGTCCGAGCCGTCGATGGGGTAGAGACCGGAGAACACCATCGGCTTGGGGTCGCTGTAGCCGCCGAGATCCTGGGTCGCCGGCTTGGACGCGTTGGTGACCGTGTCGCCGACCCGCGACTGCCGCACGTCTTTGACCCCGGTAATGAGATAACCCACCTCGCCGACGCCCAGGCCGTTGCAGACCACAGGCTCGGGAGAGATGACGCCGATCTCCAGGAGCTCATGGGTTGCCCTGGTCGACATCATCACGATCTTCTCGCGCGGGTTGAGGTTGCCGTCCACGACGCGCACGTAGGTCACGACCCCGCGGTACGTGTCGTAGACCGAGTCGAAGATCATCGCCCTCGCGGGAGCGTTGGGGTCGCCCACGGGTGCCGGCAGGTCACGGACTATCTGGTCCAGCAGCGGTTCGACCCCTGACCCGGTCTTGCCGGACACCCTCAGACAGTCCTCGGGCGCGCAGCCGATCAAACGCGCGAGCTCCTCGGCATACTTCTCCGGCTGGGCGGCGGGCAGGTCGATCTTGTTCAAGACGGGGATGATCGTCAGGTCGTTCTCCATCGCCAGATAGAGGTTCGCCAATGTCTGGGCCTCGATGCCCTGAGCGGAGTCCACGAGCAGGACCGCCCCCTCGCACGCAGCCAGTGATCGCGATACCTCGTAGGTGAAGTCCACATGCCCCGGCGTGTCGATCATGTTCAGGCAGTAGGTGGTCTCGTCGACCTCCCAGGGCATCCGCACCGCCTGGGACTTGATCGTGATGCCACGCTCGCGCTCGATGTCCATCCGGTCGAGGTACTGCGCGCGCATCGCCCGGGGGTCCACGATCCCGGTGATCTGCAGCATCCGATCAGCCAGGGTCGACTTGCCGTGGTCGATGTGGGCGATGATGCAGAAGTTCCGGATCAGGTCCGGCGGCGTTGCATGCGGCTGCAGCGCATTACGGGCCATGGGTGACACGGGCGAACTACCTCAGGATTCTCGACAACGATGGGTCGGCCGTGAACGCGGGCCGTCCTCCATCCTCCCACGACCCGGACGGCTGCCCGGACGGACCCGCGGGGGTGACAGCACGCCGCAAAGGGCTACGAGGACCACGCTCAGAACCAGGGGCAGGACCATGGCGTGGCGAATGCCGACCTGCCCGATCAGCGCCCCGATCATCGCCGGACCGATGAGAAAGGCACCGTAGCCGAACGTGACCACGACCGCGAGCATGCGTGCGCCGCCCGCGTGGCCCGCGACCGCGTAGACCTGTGGAGCGACCATGGCGACGCCGGCGCCCACCAGCGCCCAACCCACGAGCAGGACCGGCAGCCTCTGGCCCTCAGCCCCACGAGATAGCCGGTAGCCGCCACCAGCCGGCCGAAGCGCACCACGTTGACCCGACCGAATGCGGCGACCGCTCGATCCCCCAGCAACCTGATCAGGACCATGAACGAGCTCACTGCCACCAGCCCCAGCGCCCCCGTCGACAGCGCGACCCGGGCCACGTCGGTCACGTGGACGGACGACCAGTCGATGGCGGTGCCCTCGGCCAGACCGAAGCTGAATGCCATCGCCCCAAGCGGCACTGCAAACGCTGGGACCCGTGGCCCGGCAGCGCAGGGTTCGACCACGGTCACAGGTGCCGTCGGCGGAACCCGACCCCAGATGGCCACGCAAGCAACCACGCAGACCACACTGAGCGTGACAAGAGCGGGTGTGACCACCCCTGCGCCGCCACCGGCCAGCCGGGCAATGAGGACCACGGCGGCCGCGCCGGCCAGGTTCCCGATGCTGAAGCACGCATGCAGCCTGCTCACGACCGGCTTCCCGCGAGCCTGCTCGACCTGCACGCCCAGGGCGTTCATTGAGACATCCATCGCGCCGTTGCCCAGCCCCGCCAGCGCTGCACCCGCAGCGGCAAGCGACAGGGTCGGGGCGAAAGCCAACGACATGACCCCTGCGATCAGCAGGGCACACGCTGGCAGTGCCACGTTCCTGGCGCCACGGCTGTCGGCCAACCGCCCACCAATCTGCATGGACACCAGGGCCGCGGCGGCCAGGCAGACCATCAGAACCGCGAGCCCGCCGGCACCGACACCCAACCGCAGGCGCATTGCCGGCAGCGTCGCACCGATGCCGCCGATGAGGTGCCGTTGACCGCGAACAGAGCCGCCACCGGCCATCACTTCGGTAAGCGCACCAGATGAACCCTGACCGGAGATAGAACACAGCTCCAGAAGCGGGCCCGCGCGTGGCTGGCTCTCCCACCGAGGGGAACGTGGCAGGCGACCCATGGCCGGCGGCGTCGCACGGGAGCGGTCGACACGTCCCATGGGAAGGCGGAACCACATGCCACTGAGGTGCTGGTAGAAAGCCGCGAAGAGCCCAGACCAGTGGTCGGGCGCCCTTGGTCGTGTCAGACCCCGGCACCCGAAGGAGTCAGGGATCTCCGGAAGGGGTCTTCCCGAGTTTCGGGAAAGACTCTGTTTCGGGAAAGACTCTTTGGTGGAGCTGAGGGGATTCGAACCCCTGACCCCCTGCATGCCATGCAGGTGCGCTACCAGCTGCGCCACAGCCCCGGACGATTACTCGCGTGCTGCCCCCGTGGGTGGGGACCGGGTGAGTTTATCCGCCACCCCCCGTGATTCACCAAATCGGGGTGCTCACCCAGGATTGGTCCCGACGTTCCACGCCACGATCCGCCAGGTGCTGTCGTATTCGTGTAGCTCGGCCCAATGACAGTTGTGCAGTCCGGCGATGCACTGCCAGGCGAGGTGCTGGTCCAGTCTGACCAGCGAGGCGACGATGGCGCGACCGGAGACACCGTGCGTGGCGACAACGGCGCAGCGCCCCGGTGCCAGATCCGCCAGCAGCTCGTCGACCGCCGCGCGGGTACGCTTGGCGACAGCCCTGAGATTCTCGCCGTGAGTTCCCCGTCGAATGTCTTCGCCGGCCGCGAGCGCCGCGTTCTCCTCGGGAAACTGCTCAGCCACGTCACCGGCAGTCATCCCCTGCCACAGCCCGGCGTGGATCTCGCGCAGCCGTTCGTCGTAACGCACCGAAATGCCCACCAGCGACGCGAGCGTGCGAGCGGTGTCAGCGGCGCGCTGGAGGTCGCTGCTGACTATGACCGACGGGCGGTATGCCGCGAGCGCGGCAGCGGCGCTGTGAGCCTGCTCTCGGCCCCTGTCGGACAAGGCGGTGTCGAGCTGGCCCTGCCAGATGCCGCTGGCGTTGTGGTCGGTCTCGCCGTGACGCCAGATGATCAGGGTTCGCCCGCCATTCCTGGCCCCCATGTCAGAGGGTGAGGTCGATGGTCGGGCAGTCCTTCCAGAGACGCTCGAGCTGGTAGTAGTCCCGCTCTTCCTCGTGCTGGACGTGCACCACGATGTCCGAGTAGTCGATCAGGACCCAGCGGCCGTCGCGTTCGCCTTCGCGACGCAGCGGTTTGACACCGAGCTCGCGAAGCTTGTCCTCGACGCCGTCCACGATCGCGCTGACCTGACGGTCGTTGGGAGCTGAGGCCAGAACGAAGATGTCGGTGAGCGCCAGCTGTTCACTGACGTCGATCGCGACGATCTTGCTGGCCAGCTTGTCCTCGGCGGCCGCCGCGACAGCCTTGGCGAGATCAATGGCACGTTGCGTGGCGGCCACGCGGTCCTCCTGGTGATTGTGCTGCTCAAGGGGTGTGAGCAGGCTTGACGACCGGTTCTGGCCTGTAGAGCTGATGTTTGGCGATGTACTGCACAACGCCGTCAGGCACGAGGTACCAGACCGGTTTGCCCTCCATGACGCGGGAGCGACAGTCCGTGGAGCTGATGGCCAGTGCCGGGACGACCTGCAGTGTCACCCGGTCCAGGGGCAGCCCAGAGTCACTCAGGACATGCCCCGGCCGGGTCACACCGATGAAGTGGGCAAGGTCCCAGAGCTCGTCGATGTCTTTCCATGACAGGATCTGGGCCAGCGCATCAGCGCCGGTGATGAAGAACAGCTCCGAGTCAGGGAGTTGCTCGCGCAGGTCATGCAGCGTGTCGATGGTGTGAGTCGCACCGCCCCGGTCGATGTCGACCCGGCTGACATTGAAGCCCGGGTTGGAGGCTGTGGCGATGACGGTCATCAGGTAACGGTGCTCGGCCGAGGACACCATGGCTGAATCCTTCTGCCATGGCTCACCTGTCGGCACGAACAAGACCTCGTCGAGGTCGAAGAGAGCTTGGACCTCAGCGGCAGCCACGAGGTGACCATGATGGATGGGATCGAAGGTCCCTCCCATGACACCTACGCGCCTGCTCAGTGGTGGCCTCCTTGACCGGTTGCCCCGTACGAGCCCCGCGCATCGCCCGAGTCACGATGGCCGGCCCTGGCAGGCCTGTCGTACTTCGCCGCAGTGTGGCGGAACGACCACAGCACGCCCAGCAGCACGAGGAAGCATGCGAAGGCAATAGCAGCGAAGGCCAACGGCGGCATCGGGAGCTCACGCGGCTTCCCGGTTGCTGCGGTGGCCAGCGTGGCAACGGAGGACGTGAACGACATGGGCACAGCGTAGCCGGTGCGTCCAGCAGGGCGTTCAGTATCGGATCTGACCGTCGCCCTCGACAATCCACTTGGTCGTGGTCAGCTCGCCCAGACCCATCGGTCCGCGGGCGTGCAGCTTCTGTGTGGAGATTCCTATCTCCGCCCCGAAACCGAACTCGGCGCCGTCGGTGAACCGCGTCGAGGCGTTGACCATGACGGCCGCCGCATCCACCTCCGCGGTCCAGCGACGCGCGGCCGCCCGGTCTTCGGTGACGATGGCCTCGGTATGGCCCGTGCCGTAACGCTGGACATGCGCCAGCGCCTCGCCCAGCGAGTCCACGATCCGCACGCTGATGTCCAGTGAGAGGTACTCGCGGGCGAAGTCCTCGTCCGTGGCCAGGCTGTATGCCACGCCGGCCTGTTGGGCGAACGGCTCGATCTCGGCGTCGCCGTGGACGGTGACCCCGGCCGACCCCAGCTGGGCCAACACCTTGGGCAGGAAGGTAGAGGCGATGACTCGATGAACGAGCAGGGACTCGGCAGCGTTGCAGACGCTGACCCGTTGGGTCTTGGAGTTGACCGCGATGGCCAGCGCCTTGTCAAGGTCAGCAGCAGCGTCGACGTAGACGTGGCAGTTACCGACTCCGGTCTCGATGACGGGCACGGTTGACTCGCGCACGACCGTGCGGATCAGGTCGGCTCCTCCCCGGGGGATGAGGACGTCCACCAGGCCGCGTGCCGTCATCAACGCCCGGACCCCATCACGCCCGCCCCCCTCCAGCAGACAGACCGCGTCGACCGGTAGACCTTGGACCTCCAAGGCCGAACGCAGCACTGAGACGAGGCCACGATTGCTTTCGCCGGCTGCGGCGCCTCCCCGCAGCACGATCGCGTTTCCGCTCTTGAGCGCCAGACCTGCCGCGTCGACCGTCACGTTCGGGCGGGCCTCGTAGATCATGGCGACCACACCCATGGGCACCCGCACCTGTCGGATCTGCAAGCCGTTGGCCAGCGTCGACCCGCGCACGATCTGCCCGACCGGGTCGGGCAGCCCCGCGATGTCCCTCAGCCCCTCGGCCACGGCCTTGACCCGTACCTGGTCTAACCGGAGCCGGTCGATCAGAGCCTCAGCCAGACCCTGGGCCCGGCCTCGCGCGATGTCCTGTACGTTGGCCGCGATGATCTCGCGCGATGCTGAGTCGAGCGCGTCAGCCATCTCCCGCAGGGCGGCATCCTTGTCGGCCCGCGACAACTGGCCGATCCGGCGCGAGGCCTGGCGGGCGGCGCCGGCCAGGTCGGCGACATGCGCAGTGATCTCGGGATCGATCGACTCAGCCATGCAATCAGCGTAAGGGACTAGAGCAGGACCAGATCGTCGCGGTGCACGACCTCACGCTCGTAGGCGGGTCCGAGCTCGCGGGCAAGCTCGCGGGTGCTGCGGCCGAGCAGCCCCGGCAGCTCGGTGGAGTCGTAGTTGACCAGGCCCCTGGCAACGGCGCGACCCTGCGGGTCACACAGGTCCACAGGATCGCCGTCACCGAACCGGCCCTCGACCCGCAGGATTCCGGCCGGGAGCAGCGACTTTCGTCGCTCGACGACGGCTGCGACCGCTCCGTCATCCAGGATCAACCGACCGAGGGCAGTCGTGGCGTGCGCCAGCCAGAGCAGTCGGCTCGCCCTGCGGGCCCCGGTAGGTACGAACAGGGTGCCGACATCCTGGCCGGCGAAGGCCGCAGCGGCCTGCTCCGTGCACGTCAGCATGGTGGTGATACCGGCCGCGTTGGCGATCGCTGCAGCCTCGATCTTGGTGGTCATCCCGCCGGTGCCCAGGCCCGCACCTGCGCCACGGATCTTGACGTTCTGAAGGTCAACTGCCCCGCGCACCAGAGGAATTCGCGACGTACCCGCACGGGAAGGGTGCCCGTCATACAGCGCATCGACATCTGAGAGCAGCACCAGTGCATCCGCGTGCACAAGGTGGGCAACCAGCGCCGCGAGGCGGTCGTTGTCCCCGAACCGGATCTCGTGGGTGGCAACCGTGTCGTTCTCGTTGACCACGGGGACGACGCCGAGGTCGAGCAGGCGGTCCAGGGTGCGTCGGGCGTTGGCATAGTGAGTACGGCGCGTGACGTCGTCTGCGGTGAGCAGGACCTGACCGACGGTGAGGTCGTGTATCCCGAATGCGAGGCTGTACGCCGCCACCAGGGCCCCCTGACCGACACTGGCGGCTGCCTGCTGGGTGGCCAGATCGCGCGGACGACGGAGCAGACCCAGCGGCGTGAGGCCGGCCGCAATGGCGCCGGAGGAGACCAGGACGATCTGCGTGCCGTGGCTGCGGCGTGCGGCGATCACGTCGACCAGCGCGCCGAGCCGTAGGTCATCAAGGGCGCCCTCTGCAGTGGTCAGCGAGCTGGAACCGACCTTGACGACAAGGCGCTGGGCATTGCGCAGGTCAGCATGACGGGGCGTGGGCACCCGCGAAGTCTAAAGCGTGTCCAACACCGCACTGATGATGACCATGGTGTCCTCTCAACGGCTCCGGGGTGCCGGCACTGTCATCAACGGTTGAGGACACACCGCAATGAGTCCCGCTCAGAGGTCCTGATCGCTCTCATCGCCCTCGTCGGCGGAGGTGGCCGCCGTGGACCAGTGCCCAGCCTTGCGCTCGGCCGCGAGCAGGTCGCGGGCAGCAGTCTTGGCCGCCCGGCGGTCCGCGTAGGTGGACCGTTTGTCCTCCCGGGTCGGGCGGTGCAGGTTGTCAAGGCGCACGTCGCTGCCCCGCGGGCCGGTGAGCCGCTCCGCACCGGCGGCCATGGTGGGCTCCCAGTCGAACACCACGGCGTTGTCGGCTGGGCCGATGACCACCGTGGCGCCGGCGACGGCACCCGCCTTGAACAGGGCCTGTTCGACCCCGGCCCGAGCGAGCCGATCCGCGAGGTAGCCGACGGCCTCATCGTTGGAGAAGTCCGTCTGGTCGACCCAACGCTTGGTCCGATCGCCGATCACCCGGAAGACCTCGCCATCGGGGGTGTTCTCGCGTTTGACGACAAAGCCGCTGTCGTCCACAGCCTTCGGGCGCAAGACGGTGCGCGGTATCTCGATCGCGCCCAGAGCCTCACGAGCCGCAAGGACGTGCCGTGACAAGGCGAAAGTGAGCTCCTTGAGCCCAGTGCGCGCAACGGCGGAGACGATGAAGACCTCGGTGCCCCTGGCCTCCAGTTCAGGCCTGACCATCTCTGCAAGCTCGCGAGCCTCGGTCACGTCGGCCTTGTTCAGCACGACGATGCGGGTGCGCTGGGAGAACGGAGGCCCACCGAGGGACTCGTCGGCGACGTACTGCGAAAGCTCCTGCTCGATGACGTCGAGGTCGCTGACCGGATCACGGCCGGGCTCCAGGGTGGCGCAGTCGATCACGTGCACCAGGACCGAACAGCGCTCCACGTGCCGCAAGAACTCCAGGCCGAGGCCCTTGCCCTCACTCGCGCCCGGGATCAGACCGGGCACATCGGCCACGGTGAACCGCTGGTCGCCGGCGATGACCACTCCGAGGTTGGGAGCCAACGTGGTGAACGGGTAGTCCGCGATCTTGGGCCGCGCCGCACTCAGGACCGAGACGATGCTGGACTTGCCCGCCGACGGGTAGCCGATGAGTGCGACATCGGCCAGGGACTTCAGCTCAAGGACAATGTCGAGACTGTCGCCGGACTCGCCGAGCAGAGCGAATCCGGGAGCCTTACGGGCCCGAGAGGACAGGGCCCGGTTGCCCAGGCCGCCCCGCCCGCCACGGGCAACCTCAAAGGTCTCCCCCGGCGCGACCAGGTCGACAATGACCTCACCGTCACCGCCCTTGACCACCGTTCCAGCTGGTACGGGAAGGATCAGGTCCCCTCCGTCGGCGCCGTTGCAGTCGTCACCGCCGCCCGGCTGACCCTTCGTGGCCTGGCGGTGCGGGCTGTGATGGTAGTCCAACAGCGTGGTCGAGTGTGGGTCGACGGACAAGATGACATTGCCGCCACGCCCGCCGTTTCCGCCGTCAGGGCCGCCGAGCGGCTTGAACTTCTCACGGCTCACGGATGCGACGCCGTTGCCTCCGTCGCCCGCGGCAACGTGAAGGACGACGCGGTCAACGAAGTTCGCCATGGTCTCTCCATCCGCGGCACTGTGCGCCGGGCACTAGTCGTGTCGTGCAAAAAAAAGCGCGGGGGGGTGGGCCATAGGCCCACCCCCCGCGCAACCAGGTTCGTATCGCGTGAGGTTCGTATCGCGTGGGGTTCGTGCTGTGGCCGGTGTCAGACCGATTCAGTGACGGCAGCCGGCTCGATGATGTTGACCGTCTTACGTCCACGCTTCTTTCCGAACTTCACCGCACCGGCGACCAGCGCGAAGAGCGTGTCGTCGCCACCACGGCCCACCCCGTCGCCGGGGTGGAAGTGCGTGCCGCGCTGGCGGACCAGGATCTCGCCAGCGTTGACGGCCTGGCCGCCGAAACGCTTGACGCCAAGGTATTGGGAGTTCGAGTCGCGCCCGTTGCGCGTCGAAGATGCACCCTTTTTGTGTGCCATGTCAGTGCCTGCCTTTGGTTCTGGGGCTTGTCAGATGTGAGAACGACCGAACGAACCAGGCTCAGGCCTCGATCGCGGTGACCTTGATCTGGGTTGAGTGCTGACGGTGACCTTGACGCTTGCGGTAGCCGGTCTTGTTCTTGAACTTCATGATCGTGATCTTGGGACCCTTGGTCGCCTTCACCACCTCGGCGGTGACCTTGACCTTGGCGAGCGTGCCCGCATCGGTGGTCACGGTGGATCCATCGACGAGCAGGAGCGGCGTGAGCTCGATGCTGTCGCCGGTCCCACCCCTCACCTTGTCGATGATGAGGACGTCGCCGACGGACACCTTTTCCTGACGGCCGCCTGCGCGAACGATCGCGTACACGTTGGGCTCACTCTCTTGCGTTTGTTCGGGGCAGATGGCCACTGGCAACCGGCACATAGTCTCCGAAGAGACACGAGCACGGTGGGCGCACCGAAGGGTCAGACTACGTGAACTACAGCCTATGAACCAAACCCACCGCTGGCCGCCTCGGGTTGGCCGGCACCGCGTGGAGGCCCGGCGGGTGACACCACGCGTGGGCGCTTACGTCGGCCGCGCGGGGCAGGCGTTGTCACCCTGGCCACATCGACAACCTGCGCAACCACTGCAGTGGGGGCGGACTCTGCTGCCGTCGCCGCCGGTTCGAGGGACCTGCGCTCGAGCGCGGACTCGACGACCTCAAACTCATCGACCATCGGCACGGCAACGGGGTCTACGGAGAAAGCGGGCGACTTGGCGGACCGTGACGATCGCCGTCTCGACTTGGCCGGTACCGGGACCTCAACGGGAACGTCCTGGGGCAGATCCACCGGTTGCTCGCTGGGGGGCGCAACCGTCTCCTCCGGCGATGTCGCGTGAATGGCCGCAGCGTGTGCGGTCGCGGCTATCTGAGCTGGCGTGGGGCCATCCGTGCTCACCTTGGGCTCGGGCACGACCGCAACGCTGGTATCGCGTCCGGTCCCGCGGCCTCGACGGCCCCGCGCACCGTGGCCGCTGCCCGCATCACTGTTGCCGCCACCCTTGTTGGCGCCACCGCTGTTGGCGCCACCGCTGTTGGCGCCGGAGCCGTTGTCACCGGCCGGTCGTTCGATCGGGTCGGAACTGATGATGATGCCGCGGCCGTTGCAGTGCTCACAGTTCTCCGAGAAGACCTCGATCAGGCCAGCGCCCACGCGCTTTCGGGTCATTTGCACCAGACCCAGCGAGGTCACCTCGGCGACCTGGTGTTTGGTGCGGTCGCGCCCCAGGCACTCAAGCAGTCGACGCACGACCAGGTCGCGGTTGCTCTCGAGCACCATGTCTATGAAGTCGATGACGATGATGCCACCGATGTCACGCAGCCGCAGCTGGCGCACGATCTCTTCTGCTGCCTCGATGTTGTTCTTGGTGACGGTCTCCTCGAGGTTGCCACCCGAGCCGACGAACTTGCCGGTGTTGACGTCGACCACCGTCATCGCCTCGGTCCGGTCGATGACCAGGGTGCCGCCCGACGGCAGCCAGACCTTGTGGTCCATGGCTTTGGCGATCTGCTCGTCGACGCGGTAGTGCGCGAAGAGATCCTGCTCACCGGTCCATTTATGGACACGGTCGACCAGATCCGGTGCCACGGTGTTGAGGTAACCGCTGACTGTCTGCCAGGCCGGGTCACCTGAGACGACCAGCTTGGCAAAGTCCTCGTTGAAGACATCACGGATCACACGGACCGTGAGGTCGGGCTCACCGTGCAGCAGCGCCGGAGCGTTGGCGCTCTTGCTCTTGGCCTGGATGTCCTCCCATGCAGCCGTCAGACGGGTCACGTCGGCGCGCAGCTCGTCCTCGCTGGCGCCCTCGGCCGCCGTGCGCACGATAACCCCGGCGTTCTCGGGGACCACCTCACGCAGGATCTTCTTCAGACGGGCCCGCTCGGTGTCGGGCAGCTTGCGCGAGATACCCATCATGTTGCCTTCGGGCACATAGACCAGGTAGCGACCGGGCAGCGAGACCTGCGAGGTCAGGCGGGCTCCCTTGTGCCCGATGGGATCCTTGGTGACCTGTACCAGGACGCCCTGACCCGAGCTCAACGCGTTCTCGATGCGCTTGGCGCGGTGGTCCAGGCCCGCCGCATCCCAGTTGACCTCCCCGGCGTACAGAACGGCGTTACGGCCTTTGCCTATGTCGACAAAGGCGGCTTCCATGCTTGGCAGGACGTTCTGGACTCGACCGAGGTAGACGTTGCCGGCCATCGAGGCGTTGGTCTCGCGGGACACGTAGTGCTCGACCAGAACACCGTCCTCCAGGACCCCGATCTGGGTGCGTTCCTGATTGTGGCGTACGACCATGACTCGCTCGACACTCTCGCGCCGGGCCAGAAACTCAGCCTCAGTGATGACCGTGCGACGGCGCCCTGCCTCACGGCCCTCACGTCGACGCTGCTTCTTGGCCTCGAGCCGCGTTGAGCCCTTGACCGAGGAGACCTCGTCGCGCTGCGGACGCGGTTCACGGACCCGGGTTGTGGTGCCGGGCTGGTCGTCGCCTTCCCCAGCGGAGCCACGGCGACGGCGACGGGTGCGGCGATGGCTCTCGCCGGCCTCTGCGGACTCGTCATCGTCAGCGGAAGGCCGCCCCGAGGAGGTCGTCTCCGCGCTTCCCTCGTCGGCGTCGGTCGCCACCTGATCGGTACCACCTTCGCCGGTCGCACGCCCCCGGCGGCCCTTGCCACCGCGGCGACGTCGCCGGGGCGCACCATCGGCTCCCGAGTCGTCCGACTCATCGGCCACACTGTCAGTGTGCTGGCGCCCCTCACCACCCTGCTCCGGGGTGAGGGGTGCGGGAGTCTGGTGAGTCGGGGCCTGCTCGGGGGCGGGTGCGGCCGCCGGGGCGGTGGCCCTGCGACGACGGGGGGCCTCAGTGGGCGCCGGTGGCTGGAACAACAGCCCGAAGCTCTGGACCGCCGGGGCCCTCACAGGCTGGGACTCCGGTGCCTGATCATCCGGTGCGGGCTGGTGCTCCACTGGTGCCGCCACGGACTTCTTGGCGGTCTTGCGCGGAGCGCGTTTGGCCGCCTTACGCGCCGGGACCGCTCCCGCATCAGTGGGCGCATCAGCCCCATCGGTGGGCGCCTGCTGTGGCGCGCTGGCCTTCTTGGTGGCCTTGCGTGGAGCCCGTTTGGCTGCGACCTTCTTTACCGGAGCAGCGGTGTCACCGGGCACCTCAGGTGCGATCCCGGTACCGAAAACGTTGTCGTCGTTGGATGCCATTTGGGGCGTCTTCCCGTCACCCACGTGGCGAGGACCACACCCTGGCCAGTTGGCCCTCATCGCCGCGTGGATCGCGGTTGTGGTCGTCTCCCGCGCTGGATGCGGGCGGGACGGAAGTCGTATCGCTACATCTCGGGGCTCGCGCTGCCTCGCGCGTCACCGCCTCAGATGCCGTCGATGTCCTGGTCGGCAACCAATGGATCGGTCACCGTCGCGGTTGCAAGGCGCAGCGGCCCCTGCGCCAGCCGAGTCACCAGGGGTGGTGTCGGCGGCGTGAGTGCGGCGACTGAGTGCAGCGCGGTTAGAACATCATCGGGGCGCACAGCGGGTGTGGTATGCCGTACGACCAACCTCAGTATCGCACACGTGCCGTCCTGCGAGGGCGAAGCGACCAACGATACGACAGCGCCGCGAACATCGAAGGTCCGCGGACCGTTCTTCATGACACGGGTGACTTCGACCCTTTCCTGGGCGAGCATCCTCGCCGCCGCGTCCGCCAGGCCTTCGACCGGCATACCCCGAAACTCCATGGTCCAGTCACTGGCCTGAAGTCGATCGGCCAGCGACGGCAGGCCAGGGGGAGCCTCAACAACCTCGAGCACATCCAGCCCCTGGGGCAACGCCTCATCAAGGGCCGCCCGCACCCGCTGCGGGTCGACCCGCTCGGTCACCGAGATCTCGAAGTACTCCGCCTCACTGGCCGTTCCCGTGGGCGCCGCGTTGGCGTAGGAGACCTTCGGGTGAGGATGGAAGCCTGCGGAAAAGGCCATAGGGACGGCGGCCCGACGCAACGCCCGTTCGAGGGCTCGCTGGAAGTCGCGCGTCGAGGAGAAGCGCAACCGCCCACGCTTGGCATAGCGAACCCTCAGCTTCTGGACCGCAGGGGCCGGAGGGGGACCATCGGGAGTACGGGCCATGGCCGCGAGAATACCGGGCCCGCAGCGGGTCCCCGGGTTGAACCGGTCAGCCCGCGTGCCACGCGGGACCAGCCCAACACATCGGCTTTGCCCCCACGACCCCATGGCCGAAGCCACAGTCTGTCGGGCCCATCTTGATGACAATCTCCCCCGCTGGACGTACCGTCGATCGATGGACCACTTCAGGGTGGAGCGGTCCCCGGATCGGAGGCTACGAAATGTTCATCCAGATCATTCAGGGCACCTGCCGCGACTCGGACGCGCTGCACCGGCAGGTTGATATGTGGCGCCAACAGATGGCACCGATGGCAGAGGGCTGGCTCGGCGGGACGTACGGCATCACCGATGACGACACGTTCGTCGGCGTGGTGCGCTTCGAGTCCCGGGAGGCCGCAGCCCGCAACTCGACCCGCCCCGAGCAGGGCGCGTGGTGGGCCGAGACCGAGAAGTGCTTCGACGGCGAGGTAACTTTCCACGACTGCGACGAGGCGATGGTGTTCCTGGACGGCGGCGCGGACGACGCCGGGTTCGTCCAGGTCATCCAGGGCCGGGTGGCAGATCCGCAGCGCTTCGCCAAGTTCATGGAGCTACCCATGGACATGCTCCACCAGGCGCGGCCAGAGATCATCGGCGGCTGCATGGCGATGGAGCCGGACGGACGGTTCACCGAGACCATCGCCTTCCGCAGCGAGGACGCCGCCCGCGAAGGTGAGCGCAAGGAGATGCCCGCCGAGCTACGCCAGGTTTTTGAGGACCAGATGGCCCAGATGCAGGACGTAACCTACCTGGACCTGCATCACCCATGGTTCGCCAGCAAAGCCTGAGATGAGCTAAGGGGTCTCCAGCAAGTCGTCCTTGCCGGCGGTCAGCACGGTCAGTGGCAGGAGACGCTTGCCCGTGGGCCCGACCTCGATCTCGGTGTTCATCTGCGGGCAGACGCCGCAGTCGAAGCAGGGCGTCCAGCGACAGTCCTCGACCTCAACGTCGTCCAGGGCGTCCTGCCAGTCCTGCCACAACCAGTCCTTGTCGAGGCCGGAGTCAAGGTGGTCCCAGGGCAGAACCTCGTTCTGGTCGCGCTCACGGGTGGTGTACCAGTCAACATCGACCGGCTCGTACGCCAGGGCCGTTTCGGCACACCGCATCCAGCGCTCGTAACTGAAGTGCTCGCTCCAGCCGTCGAACCGGGCACCGTCACGCCATGCTGCCTCGATGACCTTGCCGACGCGACGGTCACCACGGGAGAGCAGTCCTTCGATGATCCCGGGCTTGCCGTCGTGGTAGCGGAACCCGATGGCTGAGGCGAACCGCTTATCGGCGCGGATCGCCTCACGCAGCTTGTGCAGACGAGCATCGGTCTCCTGCGCGCCAAGCTGGGCGCACCACTGGAAAGGGGTGTGGGGTTTGGGGATGAACCCACCGATCGAGACGGTGCACCGGATGTCACGGCGGCCGCTGACGCGTCGCCCGGTCTCGATGACCCGCTTGGCAAGGTCGGCGATCTGCAACACGTCCTGGTCGGTCTCGGTGGGCAGACCACACATGAAGTACAGCTTCACCTGGCGCCAGCCGGCCGAGTACGCCGCCGCGACCGTGTTGATCAGGTCGTCCTCGCTGACCATCTTGTTGATGACCCTGCGAATGCGCTCGGAGCCACCCTCGGGCGCGAAGGTCAGGCCGGAGCGGCGCCCGCCCCGGGTCAGCTCGTTGGCCAGGTCGATGTTGAAGGCATCCACGCGCGTCGAAGGCAGCGAAAGGCCGGTCTGGGTGCCCTCGTAGCGGTCCGCCAGGCCCTTGGTGATCTCGGCGATCTCGGAATGGTCAGCGCTTGACAGTGACAGGAGCCCGACCTCGTCGAATCCCGTTGCTGCCAAACCCTTTTCGATCATCTGACCAATACCGGTAATGGACCGCTCCCGAACCGGGCGGGTGATCATCCCGGCCTGGCAGAATCGACAGCCTCGGGTGCATCCACGGAAGATCTCAACCGACATCCGCTCGTGCACGCTTTCGGCGAGGGGCACCAGCGGCTGTTTCGGGTAGGGCCAGGCGTCCAGGTCCATGACCGTGTGCTTGGCGATGCGCCACGGCACACCGGGGGTATCGGCCGCTGGTGCGACGCGCCTGATCCGTCCGTCCGGGAGGTAGTCAACGTCGTAAAACGCCGGCACGTAGACCCCGCCGGTGCGCGCGAGCCTGAGCAGCAGCTCGTGGCGACCCCCCGGACACCCCTGAGCCTTCCACGTTCTGAGCAGGTCGCTCACCTGCAGGACGGCCTGCTCGCCGTCGCCCACGATGGCCGCGTCGATGAAGTCCGACACCGGCTCAGGGTTGAACGCCGCGTGTCCCCCGGCGATGACGACGGGGTCACCCTCGCCCCGGTCGCGCGCGTGCAGAGGTATGCCGGCCAGGTCCAGTGCGGTGAGCAGGTTGGTGTAGCCGAGCTCGGTGGAGAAAGAGACGCCGAACACGTCGAAGGCGCGCAACGCCCGATGCCCGTCGACGGTGAATGCTGAGACGCCCTCACGGCGCAGTAGCGCCTCTATGTCCGGCCACACGGCATAAGCCCGCTCGGCGAGGGCATCGGGGCGTTCATTGATGACCTCGTACAGGATCATGACACCCTGGTTGGGAAGACCGACCTCGTAGGCGTCCGGGTACATCAGGACCCAACGCACGGTCAGCTCCTGGCCACCGGGGCCGAGCCCGCCGCAGTTCCAGTCCTTGACGGTGGAGTTGAGCTCACCGCCCACGTACTGGATGGGTTTGCTCACCTGCTCCAGCAGCGGCTCGAGGCGGTGAAACAGGGAAGCGCCGGTGAGGCCGGTGTCGCCAGAGCCTTCGGACATGGGTTCAAGAGTAGAGCGAGTCCAGGTCATTCTTGTACTTGTCGGCAACGACCTTGCGTTTGAGCTTCATGCTGGGGGTGAGGTCGCCTTCCTCGACGGAGAGGTCCCGCGGCAGGATGACAAACTTCTTGATCGTCTCCCAGCGGTTGAGCTTGGCGTTGAGCTCGTCGACGTAGCCCTGAACCATCTCGCGTGCCGCCGGTGAGCTGACCAGCTCCGGGTAGGCCATGGCACCCATGGCGTTCTCGGCCGCCCAGCCCGCCATGGCATCAGGGTCCAGGGTGACCAACGCCGACACAAAACTGCGCCCCTGGCCATGGACGATCAGGTGGCTCGCGTAGGGACACAGACCCCGGAAGATCGACTCGATGGCGGACGGGGCGACGTGCTTGCCATTGGAGGTCTTGAACAGGTCCTTCTTGCGGTCGGTGATGCGCAGGTACCCGCGCTCGTCAAGGTTGCCGATGTCCCCCGTGTGCAGCCACCCGTCGCCGTCCACCGACTCGGCAGATTCCTCGGGCAGGTTGTGATAGCCGGCCATGATGCCCGGGCCCTTGAGCAGGATCTCCCCGTCCAGAGCGATCTGGGCCTCGGTGCCGGGTATCGCCCAGCCGACACTTCCGAAGGCGTAGGCGCCGGGTCGGTTGACGAACGACGCAGCGCTGGACTCGGTGAGGCCGTAGCCCTCCAGGATGAGCAGGCCCACGGCGTCGAACCACTCGGCCACATCGCTGTTCAGTGCTGCTGATCCGGAGATGAAGAACCTGATCCTGCCGCCGAACCGGGCACGGACCTTGTCCAGGACCAGTCTGTCCGCGAACACGAACTGGACGGCCAACATGACCGACGCCGAGCGCCCCTCAGCGCGCAGGACGGCAACCTGGCGGCCGACCCTGATGGCCCACGCGAACAGTTTGGCCTTCACGGCGCCCTCACCGCTCACGGTGGTCACGATCCGGCCATAGGCCTTCTCGAAGATGCGCGGAGCCGCGCCCATGAACGTCGGCGCGACGACAGCCAGATTGTCCACGATCTTGTCCACCCGCCCGTCGACGGCAGTGGGGAATCCCAGCTGCAGCGGGAGCATCAGCAGCACCTTGCCGAACACGTGGGCCAGCGGCAACCACAGATATTGCAGGTCGTCCTGCGTCAGGATGCCGACCGCATCGACCGCTGCCGCCTCATAGGTCCAGCAGTCATGGGAGAGGCGAACTCCCTTGGGCCGACCGGTCGTGCCGGAGGTGTAGATGAGAGTGGCCAGATGCTGCGGCTGGATGGCATCGATCCGATCGTCCACGACCGACGGCACCTGTGCCAGATGTGTTGCGCCCAGCTGCTCCAGAGCAGCCAGCGAGATGACCCAGTCCCCATCGGCCGTTCCGTCGAAGGTCACGACCTTGACCACCTCGGGCAGCGCGCGGCGGTTGGCGGAGAGCTTGGCGATCTGGGCGTCGTCCTCGGCGAACACGATGCGGCTCTGAGAGTCGGCCACGATGAAGGTCACGTCGGACTCGGACGTCGTGGGATAGATGGCGGTCGTGGCCGCGCCCGCCAACATCACGGCAAGGTCGGCGATCACCCACTCGTAGCGAGTGCTCGCGGCGATCCCCACCCGCTGCTCGGGCTCGATCCCCAAGGCCACCAGACCCGCGGCCAGCCGGCGTACACGGGCATCCGTCTGCTCCCAGGTGACCGACTCCCAGGCCGCTCCCCTGGGGAACCGGAACGCCTCCGTCGCGGGCGTCTTGGCGACGCGGTCGACGAAGAGGTGGGCCACCGATTGGGCCCGATGCTCGATGAGGGAGAGGTCGTTGTGCTCGTCGCTCGCCGAGAAGACCATTGCCGCTCCTGATGTGTGGTCTCGCGCAGACACCCGCATGATGTTAGCGCTTGCGCAGGTCGTCAAGACCGGACAGGTGGACGTTGTTGACCGGGCCTGCTCCAAGCCAGCAGGCGAACAGGCTCCAGCCGCCGTAGGACACGAAGGGCAACCGTAAACCGGTTACGGGCACTGTGGACAGGTTCATCCCCATGTTCTCGAAGATCTGGAACGAGAACCAGCAGGCCAAACCGATCGCCTCGAGCCGGCTGCAGGCCTCCCGGGCCCGCAGCGCAATCATCAGCGTCCGCCGCACCAGCAGACCCAGCAGACCCGGCAGACCCAGGACCAGCCCAACCCCGCGCTGCCCAGGAACCCGAGTGCCTCCCGCCACCGAGAAGGTGAAGTCTGTGCCGGAACGGACTGAAACCGCCCGGTGTCTGAGGCCCCTGGAAGAGCCCCCCCGGGCGGAACCGGTTGCGACACCCACCTGGCGCATCCGGTAGCCGTGCGACTGCCCCAGTTCATCGAGTACCCGCAGGGGTGCAGTACCCGGAACCGGTAAACTCACGCAAGGCGTCTCGTCCAGGCTCAGAGACGCCCGACCCAGCCAGCTCCCGGACCTGAGACCGGGCTTGCGCCGCCCGAGAACACCCTCACACGACGAAGGAGGACATTACCCTCCGGCAGCGCCCAACGTCGTCGGCTATCTGCAGGAGCAGGTCCTCGATGGTGTCGAACTTCTCCGTCGCCCGGAGTCGCTGGACGAACTCCACGATGACTGTCTCGCCGTAGAGATCGAGATCGGTGCGATCCAAGACGTAGGCCTCGACCCGGCGGTCGGTGCCCGCGAAGGTCGGGTTGGTGCCGATCGAGATTGCGGCCGGCAGGGCGCGGTCAAGGTCGCCCTCGGGCAGCGTGGGTCGGATCAGCCGGCCCGCGTAGACCCCGTCTGCGGGGATCAACCCCGCGGACTGCCGGCACAGGTTCGCCGTCGGATAGCCCAGCTCGCGTCCGCGGTGATCGCCGTGCACGACCTCACCACTGACCCGATGCCGGTGTCCGAGGATCTCGGCCGCGCCTGCGACGTCGCCCGCGGTCACGAGGGCGCGAACGCGACTGGAAGACCATCGGCCCCCGTTGCCGACATCCGCCAGAGTGAGGACCTCGAAGCCGTGCTGGGCGCCGAGCTGGCGCAGCGTGTCAACGTCGCCGGAGTTGCGGACGCCGAATCTAGTGTCCTCTCCCACGACGACCACGCTGGCGCCCAGTGCCTTGACGAAGACCTCGACCACGAAGCGCTCCGGGGTCCACTGGGCGAAATCGCGGGTGAACTCCATGACCAGCACGGCGTCCAGTCCGGTCGCCGAGAGCAGCTCGAGTCGCTGGTCGGGCGAGGTGATGATCTGCGGCGCCCGCTCAGGGTGAAGGACGGCGACCGGGTGCGGTTCGAAGGTGACAGCGACGGCCCGTGCGCCGGAGATTCGTGCCCGCTGCACCACTGTGGACAGCACGGCGCGATGGCCCTTGTGCACGCCGTCGAAGTTACCCAGAGTCACCACGCTCGGGCCGTAGCCCTGCGGAATCTGGGAGAGGTCAGTCCATCGCAGCACGAGGGACACTCTACGAACCCGAGGGAGCGAACACGACGTGGGCCTTGGCCAGCGAGCCGCTCTCGTCGAGCATGGCCACCAGGTGTCCCTCGGGTGCGAAAGCGGCAACGGGCTGGTTGCGCCCTGCCGGATGGGACGGGATGCGCTGCCCGTGGCCGACTGCTCTCGCCTCCGGTGCGGTCAGCTCGCGCACGGCAAAGCAGGCCCGGGCCGCAGCCGACAGGGTGAGTACCGGGATGGCATCCGCCTCGCTGGCGATCTCCAGCTCGGTGAGGGAATGCGCGACGTCGAGCCCGAAGCGCCCGACGCGGGTGCGCCGCAGGGCGGTCAGATGCCCGCCCACGCCAAGGGCTGTGCCCAGATCGCGGGCCAACGCCCGGATGTAGGTTCCCGACGACACGTCCACGATGACGTCCAGGTCCCAGACCCCATGACCCCCCGCGGTTCTGGTCCGCTGGCGGAGGATTTCGAACCTGCTGACCGTGACCGGGCGAGCGAGCAGGACCACGTCGTGCCCCGCACGCACCCGAGCATACGAACGTTGGCCGTTCACCTTGATGGCGCTGACCGAGCTGGGCACCTGGGCGATCTCACCCGTGAGACCTGCCACGGCACGCTCAACGGCCTCCAGGCTCAGATCGGTGACATCGTCAGACGTCGTGATCTCGCCCTCCGCGTCATCGGTGATCGTGGACTGACCCAGACGGATCGTCGCCGTGTATGTCTTGTTGCACCCCACGAGGAACGTCAGGAGCCTGGTGGCGCGATTGATGCCCAGCACGAGGACACCTGTGGCCATCGGGTCCAGCGTCCCCGCATGGCCGACCCTGCGGGTGCCACACAGACGCCGACAGCGTGCCACGACATCGTGGCTGGTCCATCCGGCCGGCTTGTCGACGATGAGCAGCCCGTCAGGAGTGGTCATCGTCGGTGGCGTCTTCGTCATCGGCGACCGGTTTCTTGTACGGGTCTGCCTCACCGGCGAAGGTCGCTCCAGCCGCGGCGGCCGCCACTTGCGCGTCGCGCGCCTTGGCCGTGACGAGCAGGTCCTCCAGGTGGGCTGCGCCCTCCGGCAGCGCGTCGAGGATGAACTCCAGCGTCGGAGTGAGCCGGATGCCGATGCCCCTGCCCACTGCCGAGCGGAGCTTGCCCTTGGCAGACTCCAGCGCCACAGCCGTCTCGGCACGCTCAGCCTCCCCACCGAACACCGTGTAGAAGACCGACGCATTCTGCAGGTCACCGGTCACCCGGACGTCGGTGATCGTGATAAAGCCCAGCCGCTCGTCCTTGACGCGGTACTCCAGCGTCTCGGCAACGAGAACCTTGATGCGGTCAGCGATCTTCCTCGCGCGTGCCGGATCGGCCATGGTCCTACCTTCCTACGAGATGACGTGCAGTGGAGGTCAGGGATGAGTATCCGTGGCAGCCACCAACGCCCCTGGTGAGTGGGCGGGCTGAAGCCAACCAGCTCGCTCACTCACCAGGGTGAATGACGATCAGGTGCGCGGGATCTCGCGCATCTCGTGGGTCTCGATGATGTCGTCAACCCTTATGTCGTTGAAGCTTCCGAGGTTGATGCCGCACTCGAAGCCCTCGCGGACCTCGACAACGTCATCCTTGAAGCGACGCAGACCGGTGATCTCGATGCCCTCGCCAACGACGGCACCGCCACGGATGATCCGCGCCTTGGTGCCGCGCTTGATCTCGCCGGAACGGATCAACGAACCCGCGACGGTGCCGAACTTGGAGGACTTGAAGACCTCGCGCACCTCGGCAGTGCCCAGCTGGACCTCTTCGTACTCCGGCTTGAGCATGCCCTTGAGCGCTGCCTCGATGTCCTCGATCGCCGAGTAGATGACCGAGTAGAAGCGCATG
>Ga0209890_10000046_pt1 | contig 56347 bp, 42 predicted proteins | sample OrgsoiDNA2013049_FD_185799 | JGI IMG/M metagenome (GOLD analysis project Ga0209890, IMG submission 185799) | Permafrost soil microbial communities from the Arctic, to analyse light accelerated degradation of dissolved organic matter (DOM) -... | ecosystem: Environmental > Terrestrial > Soil >... | reverse complement strand
TCGGAAGCAGAAGATAGCGAATGGCACAATTCCTGGTTAAAGTCGCCGACGAACAGGGCCATCTGCGGCAGCAGGTGGAGAACGGGTATTCCGAAGCGGAGGTCCACGACCGGTTCACGCAGCAGGGATACCTGGTGTACTGGGTCAAGCCCCGGACTATTCTGAACACCGGCGGGGGCCAGCGTGGCAAGCTGCGACAGTCTACGTTTCTGATCTTCAATCAGCAGTTTCTGACGCTGATTAAGGCGGGATTGCCAATCCTGACGGCTCTGGATCTTTTGATCAAACGGCAGCGGGACAAATCTCTATTAAAGCTGCTCGAAAACGTACGCGAGCGGGTAAAAGGCGGCGAGTTGTTGTCGGATGCGTTTGCCGCCCAGCAGGTGTTTCCGAAGATGTACACGACCACGCTGATGGCCGGGGAGAAGAGCGGCAGCATGGAAGAGGTGCTCGGCCGGTACATCACGTATCAGCGGATGGTACAGACTTTCCGCAAGAAGCTTCTGGTGTCCCTGGTGTATCCGGCGCTGCTGGTTTCGGTGGTGACGGTGATGCTGGTTTTTCTGATCACATACGTGGTGCCGAAGTTTGCCGACCTGTTCAACAACTTGGGAGCGCAACTGCCGCCGATTACGGTGTTCATGCTGTCACTCGGTCTGAACGCGCAGAAGTACGGGTGGCTGGTGCTCATGGTTGGGGTGGCGGCGGTTGTTCTCCTGTTGCGGTGGAAACAGAGCGATCGCGGGGCGGAGCGCATTGACCGGTTTCTCTTGTCGCTGCCCCTGATCGGGGAAATCCGATTGAAATACCAGGTGGCGAATTTTTCGCGCATTCTGGGAACGCTGCTGCAAGGCGGGCTGCCTTTGGTGCCGGCGATGGAAACGGCCGGCGAATCGATGAGCAGCCGGCAGATATTGAACGGGGTCACGGCCGCGGCGGAGCGGGTAAAAGAAGGACAGACCCTGGCACATAGCCTCGAGGCACAGAAGTTGTTTCCGGATCTTGCGGTGGAAATGCTGGAAGTCGGCGAATCGACCGGCGCGCTACCGGCAATGCTCGCTTCGGTAGCGGAGTTCTACGAAGAGGACGTGCAGACGGCTCTGGGCGCAGCCATGGCGCTGATTGAACCAATGATCCTGATCGTCATGGCGGTGTTTGTCGGCGGCATCCTGATCTCGCTGTATATGCCGATCTTTACCTTGGGAGCGAGCGTGCATTGAGACGCCGCGCTGTCGAACGAAGGCGTGAGAGAGGCTAAAATGGAATGGGTATGGCGGACAAGAAAACAGCACTGATTAACAGCGGTAATGGCGGGAAGTTGGTGCCGGAACCGGCGGCGATTCCGGATGAACTGGAACGCGCGCGCGATATCGCACGGCGCTACCGGTGCGAATTCATCGACCTGAGCGATTTTCAGTTGCACCATGATCTGTTCGAGAAGATCCCCGTGCATTTGATGTTCCGCTATAACTTCGTGCCCCTGGATGAGACGGCGGACGGACGCCTGGCGATTGCCATTGCCGATCCCAGCCAGTTGATGATGATTGACGAGATCAGCCTGCTCCTGGGCAAGCGCATCGTCACCAAGGTATCGACCCTCAAACAAATTTCCGACATTCTCAAGAAGACCGAGCAGTCCAAGCGCGTGCTGGAAGACGCGAGCGAGGGATTCACGCTCGACGTGATCCGCGAGGACGAAGCTGGGAACGACGAGACCATCTCCATCGACAAGTTGACGGCGACCGCGGGCAGCGACATGAGCCCCATCATCCGTCTGGTGGACACCACAATTTTCACAGCGTTGCAGCGGCGGGCGAGCGACATACACATCGAGACGCGAGACGACTCGGTGGTCATCAAGTTTCGTATTGACGGCGTGCTCACGAACGCCATGCCCCCCATCGGCAAAGAGCACCACTCGACCATCATTTCGCGCATCAAGGTCATGAGCGAACTCGATATTTCCGAGCGCCGCGTCCCTCAGGACGGCCGCTTTCGCGTGAAGTACAACGGGCGCGCCATCGACTTCCGGGTTTCGATCATGCCGTCGATCCACGGCGAAGACGCTGTGCTCCGCGTGCTCGACAAGGAGTCGATGAGCGAGAAGTTCAAGAAGCTCACGCTCGAAGTGGTCGGGTTCGACGAAGACGACCTGCGCCGCTTTCGCCGGTACATCAAGGAACCTTACGGCATGGTGCTGGTCACCGGACCGACGGGCAGCGGCAAAACGACGACGCTCTATGCCGCCGTTAACGAGATTAAGACCGACGAAGACAAAATCATCACCATTGAAGATCCGGTCGAGTATCAACTGCGCGGCATCACCCAGATTCCGGTCAACGAAAAAAAGGGGCTGACCTTTGCCCGCGGTCTGCGTTCCATCTTGCGCCACGACCCGGACAAGATCATGGTGGGCGAAATTCGCGACAACGAAACGGCGCAGATCGCCATACAGTCGGCGTTGACGGGCCACCTTGTGTTCACAACGGTCCACGCCAACAACGTGGTGGACGTGCTCGGGCGCTTCCTGAACATGGGCGTCGAGCCTTACAACTTTGTCTCGGCGCTGAACTGTATTCTGGCGCAGCGACTGGTGCGGGTCATCTGCGATTCCTGCCGGACGGCGGTGCACTATCCGAATGACGTCCTCGAGGCCAGTGGTCTGGACCCGCAGCAGTGGTCGCAAGTTCCTTTGTACGAGGGGCAGGGTTGCATCGAGTGTGCGGGGACGGGGTTCCGGGGCCGCACGGCGATTCATGAACTTTTGGATTTGACCGACCGGATCCGCGAGATGATTCTGGAGCGGAGGCCAACCTCGGAGATCCGGAAAGCTGCCCGCGAAGATGGCATGCGTTTTCTGCGCGAATCGGCGCTGGATAAGGTGCGCGGCGGATTCACCACTCTGAAAGAGATCAACAAGGTCACCTTTATCGAGACCATGCGCTGAGGCTGATTACCAGAGGCATGGCCGGCAGTGCGGTAGGAGCACCTGCCGAGGTAACTGTCTCGCCATGAAGGTACGGGATATCATCAAGTTGCAGCTATGAGTTCCAACTCCAAACACGTTCGCCGTCCCACTCTCGCGTGCGAAATCGCAGCCGACCGCGTTCTGGCGGGCCGCGCGGCCGATGCCGGACGGATGGTGGAAATGGCGTCCGCGCGTGAACTGGCGCCGGGCACTGTGGTACCCGATTTGATGGAAGCGAACCTGCGGGACGGCACAGCGATAAGGCAGGCGATCGAAAACGCGCTGGGCAGCATCGGAGCGCGGTCCCGTGACGTCATCGCGATTCTGCCCGATACCTCGGTGCGAGTCGTATTGCTTGATTTCGAAACGCTCCCCTCGAAGCGGGACGAAGCTGAAGCGGTGGTCCGCTTCCGCTTGAAGAAGTCGCTTCCTTTTGATCCCGCCGATGCCCGCATCTCGTATCACGCGCAGGCGAGCAGCAAAGGTGTCCGGGCGGTGGCGGCGGTGGTGCTGAACACGGTTCTTGCGGAATATGAGTCAGCGTTTCGTGACGCGGGCTACAACCCAGGTGTCGTGATGCCGTCGATGCTGGCGGCGCTGGGAGCCGCGGACGCGGAACGGCCAACCCTGGTGGTCAAGGTGGACGCGCGCACCATCAGCATCGCGATTCTCGAACAGGAGCAACTGCTCTTGTTCCGGACGCTCGAAAATGTGCGGGGTGTGACCATCACCGGCGATCAACTGGCGGAAGAAGTCTATCCCTCGGTCGTGTTTTTCCAGGACACCTATAAGCTGAACATTGAGCGCGTGTATGTGGCGGGTCTGCCGGAAGCGGGTGGCGCGGCGTCGGCGCTGAAGAACCAGTCGGGCGCCCACGTTGAGGAACTGATCGCAACGTCACAGATCGGGTCCACCACGGGGACGGTTCCGCGCTGGCGCATGGCGGGCGTGGTGGGAGCACTGATTTCCTAGCACTGGATTTCGTATGCTTGATTTGTAATTTCTGGATTTCATAAATATGCGTCTCGATATCAATCTCGCGACCCGGCCTTATGAAGATGCCCGTGAATTCTGGGCGCGCTGGGGATTCGGAGTGGGCCTGCTGGGCGCGCTGACTCTCGTCCTGCTGGGCCTGGCGGTGAATGGCTGGACCAAAGCTGGAAGAGATCGCCATGACATCGCGCGCTTGCAGCAACAGATCGCGGCACGTGATACGGAACGGGCACAGGCGCAAGCCTTCCTTGACCTGGTCGCCAACCGCAGCACGCGAGACCAGTCGCAGTTCGTGAATGGACTGATTCAACGCAAGGCATTTTCGTGGACACGCGTGTTCGAGGATCTGGAGCGGGTCATTCCCCCGAACCTGCATGTGGTCTCACTGCGGCCGGAATTGAATGAGCAGAATCAGATGCAACTCGATATGAAGGTGGCGTGCGACACACGCGCTGCCGCTGTGGAATTGGTCCATCGCATGGAAGGCTCCCGGCATTTCCAGGGCGCGCAACTGGTGGGGGAGGTGTCCGGGGAGACGGGAACGGGCGTAGCCGCTTCGGTAGTCGCGATTTATGTTCCGGACTCGACGGACAGGAGCGGAAAGTAATGCCCGACTTAGCAAATTCGCGGCGCAAATTGAAGATTGCGATCGGGGCCATGCTGGCTGCCGATGTGGTGGCGGTGGCAGTTCTGTTCTCGCCGCTGGTGGGTTCGGCGGATTCGCGGCAACTGACATTGAACCTGTTGCGCGTGGAATTAACCAGGAAAACCCGCGAAGTAGAACCGCTCCGCGGCATGGACAAGAAGATCGTGCTGGCGAAGGATCAGATCAGCGGGTTTTACAAGGATCGCTTCGCCGACAGGGATTCCGATCTGGCCAATGAACTGGGGAAACTGACGACGCAAAATGGGGTTCGTATCCAGCAGGCGAAATACAAGAAAGAGGATGCGGAAAACTCGGGCATAATTCCGGTCGAAATCGAGGGGAGTTTTTCCGGAGACTACCTGCAACTGGTGCGGTTCATCAATACGCTGGAACGGTCGAAACTGTTTTTTGCGGTGGATAGCGTGGGCCTGGCAAGCGAAAACGCGGGATCCGTCAAGCTGGAAATTACAATGCACAGTTATCTGCGGTCGGGTGCCTGAGTGAAACTGGGAATCGAAAATCGGAAGCAAATCATCTGGCTGGCGGCGTTGGGAGCGGTAGCACTGCTTATGCTGGGCTATGAGTTCTGGCCCTCGTCATCGACACCCGTGCCCGCAGCGGCGCAAACGACTTCGACGGCAGCCAAGCCCGGCACCAGGCGCACGGCTTCAGGAAAAATGGTGCCTGTGGTGGAGCCGCGACTGGACCCTACGCTCGACCTGAACCTGCTCAGCCAGAGCGAGGAAATCAAGTACGCGGGCAACGGAAGAAATATTTTTGTAGCAGGGTCGGTTCCCATCGAATCGGTTAAGGTGAACCCCGCTACAGACCAACGGTCTGCCACCCTTAACGGGCCTCCGGTGCCTCCTCCGCCGCCGCCGATCACGCTCAAGTTCTTTGGCTTTGCCAACCGGCCTGGAGAAACAAAGAAAGTATTTTTGGCCCAGGGCGAAGACGTCTTTATCGCCGCGGAGGGCGACATTGTGGACCGGCGTTATCGCGTTTTGCACATCTCGCCGACAGCGGTAGATGTCGAAGATGTACTCAACAACAACCGGCAGAGCCTGCCTTTAACTCAAGGATAAGATTGATTTGTAATTTGGTAATTTGAAGGCGAGTGAGTTTATGTGGAGTAGTGGTTTGAGATCGGCCAAATTACGAATCACAAATCACAAATCGCAAATCGCCCAGCGCGGTTACATGCTGATCACGCTGATGCTGGCGCTTGCGTTGATCACGATTGGGCTGCTCACGGTGCTGCCCGAGATTGGCCAGCAGATCCGCCGCGACCGCGAAGAGGAGATGAGACATCGGGGCACGGCATACATGCGCGCGATTCAACACTTCTACAAAAAGTTTGGACGCTATCCCACGCGCGTCGAGGAGTTGGAGAATACAAACAACCTTCGTTTTCTTCGCAAGCGCTATAAGGATCCGCTCAACCGTGACTCCGCCACCGGCAACGAGAAGGACTTCAAACTCCTGCATCAGACCGACATCAGCTTAAACAACGGGCCGGTGTTGAACCAAACGCCCGGGCAGAACGTGCTCGGTGGAAAAGCTACAGGTGGACAAACTGGCGCGAATGTCGATTCCGGCAAACCGCCGGACGCGGAAAGCGACTCGAATTCTGCTGAATCGTCGCCCACTAATTCCGTTACAAGTTCCAGTTCCCCCTCCGGCTTCAATGGTCCGACTTTCGGCGGAGGGCCGATACTCGGGGTCGCCAGTACGAGCAAAGCGAAAACCATTCGAGTGTTCTTCGACAAGAACCATTACAACGACTGGCTCTTCATTTACGTGCCGCAGGGCGACCGAGGCGGCCTGCTGACCGGACCGGTGAACCCCGGTATGCCGGGCGGCGCAACTTTAGGCGGCATCCCTCAGGGGGTGGGTGGCGGTCTGCTGCAGCAAGGACAGGGGCTCAATTCGAACGGAGGCCAGCCTCAAAACACTCCTGTGCAACCCCCGCAGAATCCGGCAAATCTGCCCGAACAGTAGATTCACAAACATTCACCTTCACCAGCAATAGAAAAGCCCCGCATCGAGAGCGGGGCTTAACGTGAAATCACAGACTTAAATCTAAAGTGCCAAACGCCAAAACTTAAACGTTAAACGAGGAGCCGCAGCCGCAGGTGCTCTTCACGTTCGGATTTTCGAACTTGAACCCGGCGCCTTCCAAAGTCTCCACGTAATCGACGTGCGCTCCGCCAAGATACATCAGAGAAGTGGCATCGACGTATACCTTCAAACCGTCGAAGTCGAAAACCTTGTCCATCATGCCCGCGCCGTTCTCGAAGGCCATGGAGTATTGAAAACCGGAGCAACCGCCGCCCACTACCGACAGTCGCAATCCCGCCGGAACCGGCGTCTGCGAGGCCATGATCTCTCTGACCTTGGCAATCGCGCTAGGGGTCATAACTGGTGCCGCGGTTTTGGGCTGAACTTCCGGTGCGGTGGTGGTCGCCATCTTTATCTCCTTAAGTAGTGGCCTATTATAACAAAGGTTTCGACCGGCTCGGCAAGCCTTTTCAGGAGCCGGTACTTCTTCCTGTACCTGGCGTTTAGATGCGTGTGGCAGCCAAGAAGTCGCGGCCCCTCTTGCCAACGGGTCTATAATCATGCGCAGTAGGGGCCCGTACCCCGGACGCCAGCGGATGACAGAAAAGTTTCCGCTGGGCCGAATATGGCAACGTCGGGGATTGGCTCGATCTAAGCTCCGAGGTGGCGTATGTCTCCTATGTATGGGCTGCTTGTCGCGTGGGGTATTCTGACGGGGATCCTTATTGTCCTCCTGATCTATCGCAGCACCCTCACTATGCACGAGGACGATTCAATCGACCTCCATGAAACTGAATCCCAGATGCATAAGGACCAAATGCAGGTTCTGGTCAAGATGAAAAAGATCACACCGATCGTCAAGGTGCTCGGCGCCTTGTCGGGAGTGATGATCCTGGTCATCGCGGGATTGTTCATCTACCAGGGGCTCAACGGCGCTACCACGCTGCAGTAAACGGGATTCGCGGGAATCCTTGCCAACCCCGGCTCGGGGAGAACTCGCAAGGGCGGCGGCGGAGAGTCGCTGCTCGCGGGCGAGCCTTTTTCCCATGCGGCAAAGTACGTAACCCAAAACATGAGCGCGCAACACCCCATTGCGATTGTCGGAGGCGGTCAGCGGGCGCTCAGGCTGGCGCGCTGCTGGCGGCAGGTGGCCGCGAAGTTCTTCTGTTTGACGAGAAGCTCGCATGGGAAAAGCCCTGCGGCGGCGGCCTTACCCACAAAGCTTTGCTGCAGTATCCGTTTCTGGCGGACGCCGCGAGCGGAAGCAATCCCGTAGAACGCTACGAGTTGATCAGTCCGTCGGGGCAGCGGGTACGCTTTCGTATGCAGCACCCGGTCGCGATCTTTTCTCGCATGGCCCTGAATGGACTGCTGCTGGAACGAGCCCGGCGCGCCGGCGTCGATGTGCGCCATGAGCACGTCACGCGGATTGCGGGAACCGGCGGAGATTGGCAACTGCTCACGTCCCAGCGTGAATACCGAGCGTCCTATCTGATGCTGGCAGCGGGCGCTCGCAATCCGTTCCGCTCCCAATTCCTCTCACCGATTCCTCCCAGCGATCTGATGGTCACCGCCGGCTACTTCATTCCTCGCCATAGCTCTCCGGGCAATGGCTCTCTTATGCAGATTCAGTTTCTGAAAGGCGTCACCGGCTACATCTGGGTCTTCCCGCGCGCGGACCATGTTTCGGCCGGAATCGCGGGCAAGATGGGTGAAGTCTCGACTGCCGAGTTGCGCCGCATACTGGAGAAGTGGCTCGGAGAGAACGGCTTCCATTTGGACAATGCCCGCTTCTACTCGCACATTCTCCCGTCGTTTCGTGCCCAGACTTTCGAAACGCTCGAAGTCTGCGGCGAAGGCTGGGCGATGATCGGCGACAGCGCTGGCCTGGTAGATCCGATTACCGGAGAGGGTCTCTACTACGCGCTCCGCTCTGCCGAGATGTGCGGAGGCGCGCTGCTGGCCGGACGACCTGACGACTACCGAGTCCTCCTGAAAGAAGAGGTGCTTAGCGAATTGAAGCTGGCGGCACGCGTCTCGCAGCGCTTCTATACCGGACATATTTTCGGCGACAGCGTTCTGAAGAAAATGGTGTCTCTAACCCGCGCAGAGTGCGAGCTTCCGCGAGTTGATGAGCGACCTGTTTGCCGGGATTCAGGGCTACCGCGACTTGCGCTCACGGCTCTACCGGATCTTACCTGCGGTGATGGCCCAGGGGCTTGCTGGAACGCTGCGGCGGCCATGGAACGGGAGCGGCGGATCGGAGTTTGCCACCGACCCGCTCGCAGAATAGCTGCCACTCCCATTGTAGAGACGCACCAATGCGCGTCTCTGCCTGGCCCTTTTCTTCAGGCGGCCTTCGCCTGCATCCCCTCGATATCGGCGAGCAGCACTTTCTCGTGGCCTTCAGGATTCACCTTTTCGTATACTTTGCGGATCACGCCCTTGGGATCGACCACGAAACTGGTACGCTCCCAGAACTTCATCCCTTTCCACTCCGCCTGGCCGATGCCGAGAGTCCTCATCAAATTGGCATCGGTGTCGGCAATCAGATCGATGGCGAAAGCAAACTTTGTGTGGAAGTTCTTGTGCGAGGCGACGTCGTCGGCACTAACGCCAATGACTTTGATTCCGGCAGCGTCGAAATCAGCTTTGGTCGTCGTAAACGACTTGCCCTGCGTGGTGCAGCCGGGCGTGTCGTCTTTCGGATAAAAATAAACCACGAGCCAGTGCCCGGCAAAGTCGGAGAGTTTGGTGACCTTGCCGTCCTGGTTGGGAAGAGAAAAACTCGGAAAAGGATTGCCAGAGGAGAGCATTTGGGAGAGTCCTTTCTAATTTTGTGGTTGTGGTTGTGGTTGCGATTGTAAGAGTGATCCCGGGCGCGCTTTGTCAGGCGGCTGACATCACTTTCTTTGCACGTTCTTTCATTTCCTGCGGCGACACGTCTTCCTTGTGAGTCGCAACGCCCCAGAGATGTCCGAACGGGTCCTGGATGAAGCCTGAGCGGTCTCCGTAGAACTGGTCCGCGACCGGCTTCAGGATTTTCGCTCCCCCCGCGACCGCCTTATCGACCACCGTGTCGCAATCGGCGAGGTACACATACAGACTCACCGGAGACGCGCCGATGCTCTCAGCGCTGCGGTAGCCCATGCTGGGGTTTTCGTCCGCCAGCATGATGCGCGAGTCGCCGATCTGCAACTCGGCGTGGCCGACCTGGCCGTCGGGACCATCCATGCGTACGACTACGGTCGCCGCGAAAACATTCTTGTAGTACTCGATCGCTTTCGCGGCACCCTTGATGATGAGGTACGGCGTAACCGTGTTGTATCCCTTGGGAATGTACTCGACTTTGCTCATAATTCTTCTCCTCGAGGATGCGGTTGAGGGTTGAAGGTTGAAGCGCAGCGGACGGGCCCCCACGGGCCGCGCCATTTGTTAATGAGAACACAAGTCAGAGGCGGCCTCAAGGCCGAACTTTTGTGGCGTAGCCTGTGAGAGTGGTCGTCGGAGAATTTGCGACGATTCTGCAACCGGGTGTTCACCGCTGGGTCTAGGCATATACTTGGACCGATCGTAGGAAAGGACGAATCTCTATGAATCGCAAGAGCCTTCTACTTACCGTGATGTTGATTCTGACCTCTCTCACATGGGCGCAGAACGCGCCCCCACAGGCACCTCCCCCTCCGCCTGCTAAGGGCGCCGAGCACCACCACAAGATGGCAGACATGCACAAACAGCATATGGAGGGCATGAAGGCCGACGTGGACAAGATGAAAGCATCCCTTGACGAACTCAAAGCCAATGTGGCCAAGATCGGCGATCCCGCTGAGAAGGCGCGCTGGCAAACCAATGTGGATATGTGGACTGTGATGGTTGGCCACATGGAACAGATGTCGAAGCACATGGACGAAATGGGCCCGGGAAAGGGCATGATGCACCACCACGGCGAGATGGGCGGTCCCGCTACTCCTCCGCCCACCGAGTCGAAACCGCAGTAAGCGGGCGTTCCGGGGGGGTAAAATCCTGCGACACGGCGCGTTCGGGATGCACTGGGATCTCTGCGCCGCCACCAAAAGGCAAAACCGCGCCCGCTTACGATCCCGATTCGGCGCACGATGACGCCATTGCGTGAGCGGTCTCGTCGAACGATGCCGGCTGGCTGGCTTCCTTACTCGCTTCCAGAGTCAGATCGCAGGGTCCCAACTGGACGCCGATCTTCGTGAGGAAGCTGTTGGGAGGAGTGCCCCCGGCAAAGATCCAAACAAAATCGTTGGAGATCTCTTCCCGCCGGCCCTTAACATCAAGAACAACCGCACCTGGTTTGAACTCCACCGGGGCAGAGTTAAATACCGCGTTGACCTTTCCCTTGCGGATCCATTCCTCAATTCGACGGACGTTGCGCTCTTTGATTCGGCTGAAACCGTCTTTTCGATAGGAGAGGGTAACCTTGTTGCCCGGTTGGTTGGCAAGCCCCATCGCCGCTTCGACCGCGCTGTCGCCGCCCCCCACCACCAGGATGTTCTTGTTGGTGTAGTGATCGGCCTCCATCAGGCGGTACATGACTTTCGGCATATCCTCGCCCTGCACGCCGAGCTTTTTAGGAGTACCACTCCTGCCCAGCGCCAGAATGACCGCCCGGGCTCGATATTGGTTGTTGGCGGTAAAAACGGTGAAGATGCCGTCCTCACCTTTCTTGATGTCGGCTACTTTCTCATCGGTGCGAACGTTGAAGTCAGATCGGCCGAGGACCATATCCCAGAAAGCGAGAAGGTTCTCCTTGCTAAGCTCTCTCTGCTGGAACTTCCCGTACATAGGGAACTCCACCGGACTTGTCATCACCAGCTTCTGACGCGGATATTTCGCCACTGTTCCGCCTATTTCATCCTGCTCAATGGTGATGTAGGTAAGCTTGTTTTCGATGGCTCGCAGCGAAGCGCTGATACCCCCGGGCCCAGCCCCCACAACCAACATGTCATAAGTATCCGGGTCGGACGCGTTGGTCCGTCCTCGCTGAATTCGCGTCGTGATGGTGTCGACAACCTGACGGCCCTGGTTAATGGCATTCTTGATCAGGGCCAAGCCGCCGAGTTCTCCAACAATGAACAGGTTATCAAGATTGGTTTCGAACTCAGGCGTCAAGTGAGGCAGGTCGGCGCTCATGCTGGGGCTCGCCATCACCATGGTGATAGCTCCGACCGGGCAAGCCTCTTCGCAGAAGCCGTGGCCAATGCACTTGTAGCCACTCACGATGATCGACCTGCCCCCAAATACCGCCAGCACACCTTCAAAACACGCCTGCACACAACTCCCACAGCCGAGACACAGCGCGGTATCAATATGCGGATGTTGGGCTCTGGGCCCGTCTGAAAACAACCGTCCCTTTTCTACTGCCTGGCGGGCCCGCTCTTCCTTCTTCTTCAAGTTTCGCAGATGCAAGATCAGGGGCACAGCAATAACGGTCGCGTACAGGCCGTATGTCAGAATGTCGGTCCATGATAGTGTCATCGACTGTTGCGCTTCCGCCCAGTGAATAGAATGACTCGGTTACGAGGATTGTGAATTCTGGCCACACGGCCACCCGTGAGAAAAAGGCCACTTCTAAAGCTTATCATGGAGAATCTTCCCACGAGCCGAATCGGCCTCATGTGATGCCCATCACAAATGGGGAACTCAGAAGTGCACTCACCGTGCTTCCCTTCTAGTCAGCGCAAACTATCGTAAACAGGCGTGGGTGTTGAAAAAGGGTCATGTCCGACTGCCAGACGTGATGGGGATACAGCCCTTCCACATCGCGAGCCTCTCGGCCACCCGCTTCGCTTCGTTGCCCTTGCGACTAACTCTCGTACCGACAAATGCGGTGCACTACACTGGGGTCTGTAAAACTGTCTATGACTGATGGGCCCATCCCCACCCAGCGGTATCGGCGTAATATTCGGGTTTGGCCTGGTAACGTAAGCGCGACAGAAAGATAGAAAACAGGCCTTATTGACACCGGAAGGTAAGTGGTGTCGAGACAGAACCTCTGGGATGTCAGGAACGAAGGCTTGATGACCTGTTTTTTCGCCACGGATTTGCACGGCCATACCGACCGATACGACAAACTCCACGCATCGATCATCAGGGAACGTCCCACCGCAGTGTTCCTTGGTGGAGATTTGCTTCCTCACTCAGCGTTCTCGGCAATTCAATTTGAGCAGCTTGATTTTGTTCATGATTATCTAGTTCCGACTTTTGCGAGAACCCGCGATACCCTGAGCTCGGACTATCCTGAAATTTTCCTGATCCTCGGCAACGACGACCCACGGTGCGAAGAAGAGGGTTTCGTCGCGGGAGCAGCCCAAGGCCTCTGGCACTACGTCCACCAACGGAAATTCTTCTTTGGAATATTTCCGGTTTATGGCCTTGCTTATGTTCCACCGACCCCGTTCTTGCTGAAGGATTGGGAGCGTTACGACGTTTCCCGGTATGTCCCGCCTGGTTGCGTCTCTCCTGAGGAGGGCCGTAGAAGCGTGCCGGCAGAAGAAAGCGAGATCAAATGGGGGACGATCCAGAAAGACCTTGCTTCGCTTGTGGGCGAAGATAATCTCGATCGTGCAATATTTCTCTTCCATACGCCACCGTGCGATACTCCGCTCGACCGCGCGGCGCTGGATGGAAGGACTTATGAGCACGTTCCGCTGGATGTGCACGTCGGCAGCATTGCGGTACAACGGTTTATTGAAGAGCGGCAGCCGCTGCTTACCTTGCACGGTCATGTGCACGAGGCTGCGCGCTTGACCGGCGAGTGGAAAATTCGGATCGGGCGTACTGTCTGCATAAACGGCGCTCACGATGGGCCTGAGTTGGCGTTGGTGCGCTTCGATCCGGAATCGCCTGATGACGCTACGCGAGATCTGCTCTAGTTCGGGGCCTGGACTTCTTTCATCGGCAATTTACGCGCGGGATCCGTGATGGCATCGATTTTTACGGCGAAGCTCGAACGTTCCGCGATGTCCTTGTCAGTAACCAGGTGCACATCGAGAAGAGTTTCCGTGCGATACCCGGTCCTCAGAAAGTTGATTTCCGCCAGGCAGCGACTCCAGCCTTCGAGCCAGAGCATTAGTTCTTTCATTTGTTCTTCGTTTCCCTGGAAATGCAGCAGGATGTCGATGTCGCTGGCGGGCCCCGCCGTCGCGTTCTTGGTGCTGCCGATCAGGTAGAAGGCCTTCACTCCAAATTTTTGCGAATCAAGATCTGTCGCGATCTTCTGTGCCATCCGGAAACGCCAGCGCCAGTGTTCGCTCGTTCCCCGGTCAATGAACTCAGCCTCTGATTCGATTGACCCGATCTTCTGCTGTGGGGGCGACAGGAATCCAATCGCCTGGCCCAATTCGGCGTTCATGAGCACACGTAGGATGAGTCCGTCCGTTTCGAGCGGTACGTCAGTTACACGGAGCGTCTCCGCAAGGTGCGCGAATTCGGGGAGCAACTCCTGAAGCACGTTGCGGGACCGCCGAAAGAAAAGTTCGTTGAACACCGTGCTTGGATCGTCGGGGTATAGAGGCAGGTAGCGGATCGAGGCCTCTACCAGGTCCTGGAAGAAGTGGGTCCCGAATGAAAGTTCTGGAAGGTAATTTCCTTTCTGGCGCGCTACCTCGATTAACATCGCCGTGTTGTTGATATCCGAGTAGGTCACCGGTACCCCCAGTTTGATGTCTCCCCGGCTACCCCAGCGTCCGGGCCCGACGAGGATGAACTGGCGTTTTGGCAACAGCTTATTCAATCTGCCGACCGCACGCCCAACATCGCGCATGGCCGTCTGATCAGGAAGCTGGCTATAGCCCTCGAGATCGACATACACAATGTGCGTGATCTCCGGCACCTTGCCGTTCGAAACAAAATGGGCAGCCGAAAAAATGACCTTATCCGACGGCAAGTCTTGCGGGATCGCGACCGGAACCGCGCCGGCGCCATAGCTCTGAGGTCGGCACTGCAGCAAATAGAAATCGTTACCGTCGTAGGCGAACTCAATGTCTACCGGTGTCCCGAGCTTGGATTGCAGCAGGTTCAGCAGTTCGCGGATGCGGCTCACGAATGGAGTCGCTCGGGTTAGCCCTTCGAACGTGAAGACCGCATGCTGAGCGCTGAAGTCTGGCAGCGGTCCGATTAGCGGCTCAATCCGGTCGTGACTCACAAGCGAAACCAGGTTGCGAATCTGAGGATACTTGGCACCGGCATGGCGCAGAAGGTCAGCGACGTCGACGGTTTCGAAGGCATTGGTCTCCAGATTAATGAGATCAACGCGCTTGGGTGAATACCTGAGCACTTCGTCGGCGGTCACATTGACCCGCAAACTCGGCTGACCCGGAGCGATCAGCACGGGATAGTCATCGGCGACGCGGTCCACAGCACGTGTTCCCAGCCCAGGTACGAGTCGTATGAGGCCATCCTCACGCTTGATGCGGGCGGACCAGCGGAATTCATTGTTGCTCAGCGCAACCCCAGAGCACGCCGGTAGAAAATACTTGCCAACGGCCTGGCCTACAACCTCCTGGATCATGATCCCCATCTCTTCATGAACATCCAGGAGCCCGCGCTCGGCACGGTACTCGGTAGGATCCGGCCCGAAAATCGAGGCGTACACCTCGGCGATAGCGTCCATCAATGCGGCCAGACGCTCTTCCCTGTTCCCACAGTTGCCCAAAAATAGGCTCTTGTACTTGCCGGAGAATGCAGAACCAGGACGGTCTTCAAGCAAACTCGAGCTGCGGACGATCAGCGGAACATCACCGAGATCGTCGAGCGCGAGTGCGAGTCCCTTGGCCAGTTCCGATGGGAAAGAGGAACTCTTGAACAGAGCAACCAGATGCGGATATTCCTGCCGAACCTGGTCGATCTCCATGTATTTCCGGTTGAGAACGTCCTCCAGATCGTTGTGGTGCACGAAGTTCTGAATCCAGTCGGAAGTGAGGTACCAGGTTCTCGGCACCTTGACTTCGTGCAGAAGTGCGCTCGTTTCAGGGGCCTTGTCTATGATCTTCTTGGCCAGGAACAGGCCCGCACTCTTACCGCCCAGCTTCCCGTGGCAGCCAGGCGGGAAGATGACTTTACCTAACAAATCCAGATCGTAGAAGTCCTTAACTTCGATGAAATTCTTGGCGATATTGATGAAGTCGAGGTTTTCGGAAAAGAAGCGGCGGATCAGCGATACCCGGAGACCCTTCTGCGTATAGAGCGAAAGTTCGCCCTCCTCGACACCGATGTGCCGGTAGCGCTCGACACACTCCATAATCTCTCCCAGAGATGTGTCCTGGTTTTCCAGCGCGCGCACCAGAAAGCTGGCCTTGTCCTCTTTGATCCATCGAGTCACGCAGTTGAGGATTTCGGTCTCGCTCAAATGCTCCCCGGCGATCCGCAGAGCATGAGTCGTCAGGTCGTCGGAGCGCCCGGGAGCGTTTTGAGGAAGAGGCCGATTCTCATCGGTGGAGAAGCCCAGCTCGGCAGGCATGACCGCCCCACCGCGCCGCAGGAGTTCCTTGGCTTCCTGGACTCCGCTCCAGCTCAAGTGATTGATCAATTTGCGGGAAATTCGTTTCAGCAGGGCGGGGTCGGTGTCGCGCAGGAACTCGAGCACAATGCGCCATTCCCCTTGAGCGGTTGCTGCTGCATCCGCGGCTGCCCAGCCCTCGAATGCGGCTCTCAGCCGCCGTTGAGTGACCGCACTGGCAACGCGCTCGGCAATGGTCTCAAGCAGCTTGCGCTCCTCCTTGAGGAACGGGCCTTCGTCCGATCTCGGCGTCTCTCGACGGTACGAGACCTCAACGGTGCCGACTGTCTCACCCTGCACAACTATGTTGGCCTTCTGAACCCAAGGCGTGGCTTGGAAATCCGGCGGCTGGATTACCAGGTTCTCAAACGTGATCCGCGCTTGACAGTCGTGTGGGTATTGCCAGCCTGGGGGCAGGACTTCGATGATGCCGCGAAGAATCTGCTCAAGAGGTCGGGTTGAGTGGCTCAGCAGTTCGCCCACTTGATACAGGCAGTTCAATTCCTTGGCCCGCTCCTGCAGAGCGTGGAGCATCGTCCCGAATTGGGTTTCGTCTGCCTTCATCGCTTTACCCGCCTGCCTTGGCGCAAACCTGCGCCAGGATGACTCCGCGTGCGGTCCGCCCATCGACGCGCACCGAGAGCCTCTCTGCCGGCCGCACATGGCGGATGAATTCCGTCTCCTGCACAACGGGCTGCCGGTTCAGCCAATCCCAATTGATACCAAAGTGGCGCCCGTGTTGCACCATGAAGTAGCTTGCCCGAAAGCTCGACAAGTTGTGAAAGAAGTGCGAGCCCTGGCTCAACTCCACATTCATCTCTGGCAGCGTGGCCTCGACGATCGCCCGCGCCCCGGAGATCTGGCTCCAGTCGACGGGGATGCCGAGCGATGGATGGGAACTGCCCCACCGCCCGAATCCAATCAGCAGGAAGGGCCGATTCTGGTCCCGCAGCTCCCGGTTTATCGACTCCAACTGCTCAGCAATGACCGGCGTGTGCAATGGAGAAAATTTTTCGGGCCGCACGAAAACAATATCTTGCATGTCATCAGCGGTACCGTTGCCCATCACCATGTCCGACGCAACAATCGCGCGCGGATCAGAAAGATCCTCGACCGTGACGTCTACCACCTGTTCCGAAACTACCATCGAGCGAACCTGCAGGAATCCCAGGCGCACCCGCGGCCGGTCACCGCGCCGACCTTGTAAGGTGAGGGCGAACTCGATCTCGACCTTCGCATTGACGGACTTCTCCGAGGCCTTGAGCAGGGCTTTCACCGAGTCGTTCAGGGGCAGCTCCTCCTGCACCAGCATCGGAGCGAAATTCAGGATCCGCGGTCCGCGAGATCCAATTCCCGGGACGACTCGGTCGCGTTCCGAATCGTAGGTTGAGGCGAGAAAACACAAGGCCTCGTCGGCTTCGGCATCGGCTAGATTAGCGTGCACCATGTATTCGGTCTCACTGACCGGATCGTAAGCTGGTGGCTTGCCCATGTTGACTGCCCAAAACTCTGTTTGGGTGCCCTTCAGCAATTCCTGCACCGAAGCGAATGGGGGTGGTTTCTTCGGATACGCAGGTGAAAAGGTCCATGCGATACCGCCGTCCACAATCGTCTTCCCCAACCCCAGTGCCAGCGTAACCACGCCCTCTTCCGGGCGAGCGGGTTCAAACGCATAAAAGTTGTAGGAACGCGCCACGCCGGAAATGTCAGGATAAAAGCGATCTCCTCTGCGCTGGCCCACCACTTCTTGAATGATTACCGCCATCTTTTCTTGGCCTGGCTTAGTCCCAGTCGTCCGGATGTAGTCTCGGGCCGCGCGGAAGTATGTGGACGCGTATACATACTTAATTGCTTCCACCAGCCGATGAAATCGCGCATCCGGATCGAACTGGTTATTGGGGATCATTTTGGTGGCGTAGACCCCGGCAAAGGGACGCTCCAATGCGTCCTCAAGCAAGCTGGAGGAGCGGATCGCCAGAGGAGTCTTGACTTGGACAATCAGCGCGCGGAGATCACCGAGCAGTTCAACCGGGAGGTCGCCCTTCTGAAAGGCATGAGCGATGCGGTCGTCTGGCATTTCTTCGAAGGGCAGCTCGGCCAGGTGGTTCTGGGCGATGAACTGATCAAAACAGTCCGTCGCAATGACCGCCATGGTGGGGACGTTGATTTCAAAATCTGGAAAGGAATCAGGGTCGATCTGCTTGGCAAGCAGATCTTTGATGAACACCAATCCGCTGGCCTTGCCACCGAGTGACCCCGTGCCGATTTGCGTGCACCGGAAAGTACCGTCCCAGAACTTGCGGTCGAAGACCGGCAACTCCGCAACAAGAGGCTTTAGGCCGCTCATCGACACCTCCCCGCATCATTAGCGGATGCCGCACGTTTCAACGCGCATCGCCGGAGTGATGTGCATCGAGCTTCGAGCCAGCGACCACCGTCACACCCAGCCGCGTCCGTGGCACGCCTTGGCTACGCGCCCAATTGCGATGGCGTAGGCCGCATCCCGCATGTACAGCTTCTCACGGCGAGCCAGATCGGAGACTGCGAAGTATGCAGACGTCATCTTCAGGTCGAGCTTCCCGAGCACTTCGTCTTTCTCCCAGAAGTAGTTCATGTTGCTCTGCACCTGTTCGAAATAGCTGCAAGTGACGCCACCGGCATTAGCCAGAAAGTCGGGGATGAGCAAAATGTTGCGTTTCTGAATCTGCGCGTCGGCTTCCGGCGTCGTTGGCCCGTTGGCGCCTTCGGCGATGATTCGTACTTGCTGACTGATACGGCTGACGTTGTCGCCGGTGATCTGGTTTTCCATGGCCGCCGGGATGACAATGTCGACTTCCTGCTCAAGCCATGCCTCCCCCGGCAGTACTTCATAGCCCAGTTCCTTGGCTTTACCTTTGTTGATCCCCCCGAAGTGATCGGTGATCGACGAGAGCTGGCTGAGGTCGATTCCGTCACGCTTGCGGTATGTGTAGGAACATTGATCCACCTGATCCCAGCAGGAGACCGCGATCACCCGCCCTCCCAACTGCTGGTAGAGATCGATTGCGTAGTGGGCCACATTGCCGAACCCCTGGACGCTGGCCTGCGTATTCTCGGGCCGAATGCCTAATTCCTTGAGTGCCTCGCGCAAGGTGAAGACCACGCCATAGCCGGTAGCTTCGGTCCGGCCGAGCGAGCCACCCATGCCGACCGGCTTGCCGGTAATGAAGCCTGGGAACCGTCCACCGTGGATCGTCTCAAACTCGTCCAGCATCCATAGCATGTGTTGCGAGTCGGTCATCACATCCGGGGCCGGCACATCGGTCACCGGACCGACTTCCCTCGCCACCTGGCGCACCCAGCCACGGCAAATCTGCTCCTGCTCCCGTGCGCTAAGATTATGCGGATCGCAGATCACCCCGCCTTTTGCTCCGCCCAGCGGAATATCCACCACGGCGCATTTCCACGTCATCCACATTGATAGCGCCCGTACTGTATCGATGGTTTCCTGCGGGTGAAACCGGATGCCACCCTTGCCTGGTCCCCGCGCGTCGTTGTGCTGCACGCGGAAGCCTCGGAAGATTTTCACCATCCCGTCGTCCATCCGCACCGGGATAGCAAACTGGTACTCGCGCAGCGGATAGCGCAGGAGATCTCTGGTGGCCGAGTCAAGACCCAGGTATTCGGCTACTTTGTCGAACTGAGCCTGTGCGATCTGAAACGAATTGAAAGCCTTGGAAGACTTTTTCGCAGGAGCACTGGGGGGCGTTTTCGAGACTTCCTTTTCGACATTGATTGGTTCGGTCAGTACGCTCTCCGGCATGGTTTTCTCCTCGTTCTTTCGCGGGCTGTTCTAATTGTCGCTCCCGTAATGGGGGGACCAATGTGACCGCGCGCACATCTTCTGGTGATGCGAAAACGACGCAAGGATTGACGCTGCGCCGACATGGACCGGGGTCCGATCGCCTTTTCCACCGCAAGCGCCTCTGATGGGACCAGCAAGGTTCTGTGACGCCATCGTCTTTCTTGAGTCCGACCAGAGCCCATCTAGCCAACTCATACCCCGCCCCGGCTGGAGTCGTGTGACGGGACCGTGCGGGTGCAATCTTCAAAGCGGGTTCAACCCAAGTTCCGAAGGGTGAGAAGAGACTTACACGCAGGGTTACGGATACAAGTTGCCAATATGCTTGCTATGGCTCACGACATGAGCCATTGTGCACAGTATTGCTAGAGCAAATGAGCGAATCTATTGGTGTCTCAAGAGGGCAGTTGGCCCGCCAAACCAGACGGCCTGACTTACCCTCTTGAGGCAACTGGGAAGAAGAGATCGCTCCGTTGTTCGGGACACAACGTGATTGTTTGCCGATCAAGTGTTATGGAATGAATTTTCTATACCAGGCCGACTCCTCGGGCAACAACTATGCTGGTCAGATGAGCGCAGATCCGCGTTATCGGAAGCTGATCCGGACTTGGCCCCGGCACCGCGTTTGGTTCTTATTATCGGCAATGCTCCTCTGCCAGGCGCCCGGCTATTCGCAATTAGGACCGCAGCCGCCATGCGCAAAGGAACCCGTTCCGTTCTATCCTGGCCTGGATGATTCGGCGATCGCGAAGTCGTGGAGCAAGTCTGAGTTCGGCCGCGACTGGAAACCTCCTGCGTGTACCGGTTGGGCCGCGGTGGGCTTTACTTCGTTGGTGACCACTGTCGCGCGCTTTCGTCATACGTCGGAAGCGGAAGGCTTGCTTCGCCACACCGGGGCGATTTCAGAACTCGCGGGCATGAGCTACTGGTCGACCACTCACCAGCATTGGCAAACACTAATTGTGGACGCTTACGCTCTGACCGGCTCGCCGCCTAGTCAACGCCGCGAAGACTTCACGCCCGAAGAGATGAAGGAAGGCAAGGTACTCTACTATGTGCAGGTCGATAACCTTTCTGGCAAGGCTACCTACCGAATGCACATTTTAGAAGCTTCGGCGGACCGGCTCGTCTTCGATGTCGAGAACGTCAGTACGATGCACTACCTCTTCATCACTCTCGTCCACCCGGGCGAGATGCAGTCAATCTACTTTCTGGATCGTGAATCGGAAAACGTCTGGCGATACTACAGCATCGTGCGCACAGGAAAGAACGCAAACCGGCTGATCGGGGGAAATGAGTCTTCCGCGGTCAACCGGGCTGTTGCGTTCTATCGCTACCTGGCCGGAATTCCGACCAGCCAGGAGCCCCCAGCGGCGCGATGAAGGCAGGAGTTTGTAGCTCTTGCAGCTTTGCTCACAGATACGCCGATCGCAAGTAGTTTGATGAGTCGCGCGTTGTTCCTGAGGGCTGAATTCATGAGTCGCGCTCTGTTCTCAGCCCGTCCTCGCAGATCGAGCCGCGCGCGATATTCGTGTCAACCCGCGCGGTGGTTGTGGAGTCGCTCCGCCAGATGTCCGACCGCGAGGAGGATCCCGTGCAGAAGGGCTTGAGGCCGGGGTGGACATCCCGGAATGTACACATCCACCGGAAGTACCTTATCGACGCCTCCAAGGGAGGCGTAGTTCACGCCGAATATGCCACCACTGATTCCGCAAGCGCCAACCGCGACGACGACCTTGGGCTCCGCCATCGCCCGATGCGTCTTTAACAGCGCAAGTTCCATGTTCCGCGTGACCGGACCGGTGACCAGGAGCATGTCTGCATGACGAGGAGAGGCAACGAACTGGATTCCGAAGCGTTCGATGTCGTGAACCGGATTGTTCAGAGCGACAATCTCCAGTTCGCATCCGTTGCAGGACCCCGCATCCACCTCACGGATGGCGAGAGATCGGCCCAGGATTTTCTGGATTGTTTCGCGCGCTTTCTGACCAAGTCTCTCGACGTCCGTTTCGGCATTCACCAACTGGCGATCAACTTTACGCAACTCGCGGTGCGCGCGGTCGGCATTCAGTGTGTATTCCGCGGTGACAACCAGGTTGCGGCGGTCCGACGTCGCCAGTTCAAATTCCTGGGTAATGCGCACTGCCTGATCGGACGACGCCTCCGCGCATAAACCGCAGAACACACAGAGACCGTAATCCACGGTAACTTTCCGGGAATCCCCTTTGTCGGACAGGGAAATGGCCCCGGTTGGACACACCTCGGCAGCAGGCCGCGCGTCCTTCCATTTGTCGAAGTCGAAGGCCGGACGTCCGCGAAAGCGTTCGGAGATATTAGCGGGCTCGGCCGGATAGTTTGCGGTCACTATTCCCGTGCTGGCCATCTTTTGAAGTATCTTGAACATTGCTTACCGGTCCGTCCCCGAGTAGGAAAGATTGAAACTCTTGTTGATCACTGGAAAGTCCGCAATGATGTTTCCCTGGACCGCCTCGACCACGGCCGGCCAGTTGTTGAGCGAGGGGTCCTTGATCTTGCAGCGTTGCAGATGATTGTCAGGCCCAGTACGAATCCAATGGACAATTTCGCCGCGCCATCCTTCAACGGCGCTGAGCGCACAGCGGTGTGACGGGATGGCGGGCACGGGCACACGGAACTCCCGCTGAAGACCATCCTCCATAGCACTCCGGAGGATGCCAACGGATTCGTTCACCTCGTCGACGCGGACTTGCATCCGGTGCCAAACGTCTCCAGCCTGGTACACCGGGACGCGGAATGAGTAGCGAGCATACGCGGCGTAGGGGTGATCGCGCCGCACGTCCAGGTCGACCCCTGAGGCGCGTCCTCCCACGCCCACAATGCCCAGATCCCGTGCCTTGTCGGGCCGCAACACTCCGGTCTGTTCTAGACGGTCGCGGGTGGATTCCGACGACTCAATCATATCGACCAGATCCTGAAATTCACACGCGAAAGAGTCGACTGCATTGCGCAGCGCGTCCAGTTGTGCCTGTTCCCAGCCCCTGCGTACCCCGCCGATGCAGATCATGCCCCGCAAGAGACGGCTGCCCGTCATCTGTTCGTTCAACGTGACCAGCGTCTCCTTCAAACGGCTGGCATGGGCATTCGCCATGACGAAGCCGACATCGTTCGCAATGGCACCGATGTCGGCGACATGATTGCAGATACGTTCCAGCTCCAGCAGAATGGTCCGCATCACCAGGCCGCGCAGCGGCACTTCAATGTCGGCCGCGTGTTCGATGGCCTGACAGAAAGCCGTGCCGTGGGAAAAACTCGAATCTCCCGAAATGCTTTCAGCCAGGAAAACGGCTTTGTGTATGGGCAGCTTCTCAAACAGTTTCTCGGTGCCTTTATGGGTGTAGAACATTCGAAGCTGCAGATAGAGTATGGGTTCACCCGCCACGGCGAAATTGAAGTGGCCCGGCTCGATGATTCCGGCATGGACCGGGCCGACGGGCACTTGCAAGACACCCTCACCGAAAGCCGGCCGGTAGATGTGGCGTTCTCCCTCGAAGGGCGGCAGCACGGTCTCGATCGGGAAGTCCTTGCGCAAGGGATAAACATCGGGCCAATTATCATGCAAGGCGACCCGGCGGGGATTCGGGTGTCCAACGGCCTTCAGACCAAACCAATCCTGGATTTCGCGCTCTTGCCAGTTCACCGACGGCAACTGGGCGGAGAGTGAGGGGAACTCAAGACTGTCAGCACCTACCGGCGCTCGCACGATCAAATACTGAGCGCTGCCCTTTTGTTCCAGGACATAGTAGTTGAAGAAAACGCCTTCTGTCGCACGCCGGTCTTCAGCAAACACCGTAACCAGCCTGGCCCCGAACTCGCCTCGCAGGTGTTCTGTGATAGGCCGAATGTCGGCATCGCCCAGAACAATATAGATTTCACCTTCACCGTCGGCGCGCACGGATTGAACCTGCTGGCCGAACTTCTGCCGAAGAGCTTCAAACATTGCGGACATTGCTTGCATCATCATCCACCCACTACTATGCCCACGGCACTCTGGATCAGCCTAAACAATGGAGCGGGCATCCAGAAGCCCATAACGATAATCACCACGGCCAAACCCACGACAGAGGACTTCTTCCAGCCGCACATCTCGGCCCGAGGAAGGCCCGGGTCCTCGCCGAGAACCAGATTGGCGATGTGCACGAGGAAGCCGGAAAAGATCAGCACGAGAAAGGAGACGAAAAAAATCGCCAGTACAAAATAGCCTCCGCTGAACCCTGCGCGCAGAATGGTGAACTCGCTCTGGAACAGACTGAAGGGAGGCGAGCCGGTGACCGCAAGCGTCACCATGAGAAATGCGGCTCCGGTCAATGGCATCGAATGGATCAACCCGCCTTTCGCCTTCCGTAACAGGTCGGTGTTCAGATGTTGCTGGACATTTCCGGCACAAAAGAAAAGCAAAGGCTTGGTCACCGAATGAAATGTCATGTGAAGAAGCATACCCAGGATACCCAGGGGTCCGCCGAAGCCGAGTGCAAGGACCATGATCCCGCTGTGGTCGATGCTTGAATAGGCGAGCAAACGCCGGAAGTTTTTCTGGACAAGGATGAAGGGAACAGCTACTGCAATCGAAAGCAGTCCAAAAATGATCAGGAGGTGCGAGCTAAACTGCGGACCCAGGCATTTCGCACTCAGAATGTAGAAGCGCACCAGTCCGTAGAGCGCGCAGTTGAGGACCCCGGTGGCGAGCATCGCTGCCCCCGGGATCGGCGCTTCACTGTAGGCATCCGGCTTCCAGGTATGCATGGGCGCGATGCCCGCCTTGGTTCCATACCCGAGAAGAATAAGGATGAAGGCCAGGCGCATGGTCGGCTTGTCAAAGTGGGCGGCGTTTCCGGCGAGGACGGACCAGTTCAGACCCGCAAGCGCATCCGTACCAAGGGCCCCATAGGCGGAATAGTAGGTCAGAATCGTGCCGAACAGGGCCATGGAAAGGCCAACGCCGCCGATGATGGCGTACTTCCAGGCAGCTTCCAGGGATGTTTCGCGTCCATAAAACATCACGAGGAACACCGACGCCAGTGTGGTTCCTTCGATTGCGACCCACAGGATTCCAAGGTTGTTGGCGAGAGCGACCAAAATCATGGAGAAAACAAATAGCGGGGTAAGAGTGTAATACTCTCGAAGTTTGTGGACACCAAACCGGCCGCCAACTTCCTCGGCCTCTCGCAGAACTCCGCTTCTCTCCTCGTGACGAAAATAGCCGACCGCATAGATGGAACAGACCAGGGCCACAAAAGCCGACAAAAGCACGACCAGCGCACTAAGAGCGTCGGCGTAAAAGAACCCATTCCAGAGTGAAACCGAACCGCTGCGAAGCACCTGCGCAACCAACCCAGCGGCCAGGCCGAGCAGAATGGCGAAGGCTGCAAGGTTGACCACCTCCATCATGCGCCGTCTTCCGAGGAAGAACGCCAATGGTCCGGCGGCCAGGGGAACAATAAGGAGTCCGAGCAGAATCATAGGGTCGCTTACTCTCTCAACTTTCGCAGCTTGCTGACGTCCATGGAGTCGAACGTCTCGCGGATACGGAAGACGAGAATGCCGAGGACCATGACCGCGACCAGAACATCAAAAAGGATGCCGAGCTCAACCACTAATGGCATTCCATAAGTCAATGAAATCGCGGCGAGGAAGAGGCCGTTTTCAAGCGAAAGCAGTCCCAGAACCTGCGTCAAAGCCTTGCGGCGGTTCACCATGGCAAAAAAGCCGATAAGGAAAAGCGCGATGGCGACAGCGAGCGTGTTATGTCCAAGCGCCGCCTGGGCGGAGGTCTGTTCCGGATGGTAGAAAGACTCGGCGACCACGTAGCCCAGGAGAGTCAAGCCGCCTGCAATGAGGATCGAGAGCGGTACGTTGATCAGAGGTTCGATCTCCCGGCGGATGCCGATCCTCTCCACCAAGCGCTCGAGCAACCTGGGCAGCAGTCCCGCTTTCAAGAAGACCGTGAGCAGGGCGGCAATATAGATGTGGCTGGCATGGTTGAAGTAGGCGATGACAGCAGCAATCGCTCCCAGGAGAAACGACTGCACGGCGAAGATGCGAATGCTTGAAACGATCCCACGCTGTCCCACCGCGGCGATCTGCAGCACCAGGACCAGTGCGGCCATCAGGGTGATGATTCTGTTGCCAAGCTCCGGGTTGGGGACAAAGGGCATACGCAGCCTCAGAACAGAAACGTTGAAATGAGCGCGAGCGCCCCTAAAATGAAAGCAACCATGAGCAATTCCGGTACTCGAAAAAGGCGCAACTTCGCGTTGCTGGTTTCAACCAGGACGATAAGGCACGCGAGCAGAAACAACTTCGCAAGATAGAAAGCTAGCCCCACACCGACGGTTTGGACCGTCCAGTCAGAACTCAAACCGAACGGGAAGAAGGTATTGACCAGCAGCGTCATGAGCACAAGCTGCTTGATGGAAGCGCCCCATTCGATCAAAGCGAGATACGGTCCCGAATACTCGAGGATCATCGCTTCGTGGATCATGGTCAATTCGAGGTGGGTCGCCGGGTTGTCCACCGGGATCCGGCCAGTCTCAGCAATCAGGACAATAAAGAGCGCCGCAAATGCCAGCATCTGCGACGGCGCCAGAAACCTCCAGCTCTGGGTCACGGCGATTTTTGCCATTTCGCTCAGGTTGGTGGAGTTCGCTCCCAGAGCTACCGTGAAAATCGCCAGCATCATCGCCGGCTCCGCGATTGCGGAAATCGTCATTTCGCGGCTGCTGCCCAGACCACCGAACGAGCTTCCGGTGTCGAGTCCGCCAAGGGCAAGAAAAAAGCGGCCAAGCGCCAGAAGATAGACCACCGCTAGCACACCGCCGAACAGGCTGAGCGGGGCATGGGTCGTGGTCATGGGGATCATGAGTCCGACCAGCGTGGCCGTCCCAAAGACCATGTAGGGGGCCGCGGAGAAAATCCATGACGCCGTTTCCGGAATCACCATTCCCTTGCGCAGCAGCTTGAAGATGTCGCGGTAGGATTGTAGGACGCCGGGCCCGCGCCGGTTCTGAAGTCTGGCCTTCAGGGTCTTGATCATGCCGCTGAGCAAGGGAGCAACGAGCAGTAACAGCACTAACTGCAGCCCCGAATTGATGATCACTTCGGTCACTTGCGCACCCCGAACAGCAAGAGCAAGACGAGGGTTACAAAGATATAGGCAAGGTAGGCATGAATGCTTCCTGCCTGAATGGTCCTCATTCTGCTGGAAAACCGGAAGATGAACTCTTGCAGAGGAGCATACAGCCGCTTCTCGAATGTAGGCTCGATTTCACTCTCGAAATGAATCTCTCTTGGAAAATATGGAGATACGTCAAACACAGCTTGAATCTCGCGGCGCGGCTTGTACAAGACGGAGAAGATCATCCGCAGTGCTTTTGAGAATGCCGTGGCGGTATATTCATTTTCTTCCGAGAGACCAGGTAGGCCGCAGTCCCACACCGGTCCGCGCTTACGCCCGAACCTCCTCACCCCGATCGCTACCAGGAGAGTCGCAGGGAGCACGAGAACCAGGAGTCCGACAGCGATAATCGCGGGCGATACCGTGCCACTGGTACGCATGCCGGCGGAGAGCACCAGTCCATGATCAGTCACCAGATGGGAGACCACTCGCTGGCCGAGCAACTGTTCAGTCATCGCGTCAAATACGGGGAGAAACCAGGTCACACCTAACCCGAGGGCGGCGCAAGCCAGCGCCAGCCAGCCCATGCCAATCAGCATGGTTCGGGGCGACTCATGCGCATTCCGGGCTTCGGCCCCGCGCGGCAGCGCCAGGAAAGTGATGGCGAAAGCTTTCACGAAGCAAGCTGCGGCCAGTGCCCCGGTCAACGCCAGCATCGAACCAGCCAGCGGAAACAGGATTCGCGTCAAGCCGCCGATCGCGCCGAATCCGGCCAAAAGCGTCTGGTAGGTCAGCCACTCACTGACAAATCCGTTCAGCGGAGGAAGGCCGGAGATGGCAACCGCGCCAATCAGGAAACAGAAGGCGGTCACGGGCATGGGACGAATGAGGCCGCCCATTTCCTCCATGTTGCGCGTTCCCGTCGAATGCAGCACCGACCCAGCTCCCAGGAACAGCAGGCACTTGAAAATCGCGTGATTCAGCGTGTGAAACATGGCGGCGATCAGGGCTACACCTGCGAGTTGCGGATGCCCGGCCACGCGAAAAATCAAAGCCGCGCCCAGGCCCATGAGAATGATCCCGATATTCTCGATGCTGTGGTAGGCGAGGAGCCGTTTGAGATCGTGCTCCATCAAGGCATACAAGACGCCCAGAACGGCGGAGACAACTCCCACGATGAGCACTACCAAGCCTGCCCACGATGGCACGCCTCCCAGCGAATCCAGGAAAATGCGGGTCATGCCGTAAATGCCTGCTTTGATCACGATGCCGGAAAGCAGAGCCGAGATGTTGCTCGGCGCCACTGGGTGAGCCGCAGGCAACCAGATATGGAACGGAATAACACCCGCCTTAATGCAAAAGCCCAGGAAGAACAGAATGAACGCAGCGGATTGCCGGCCGCTGGACAATTGCGCCGCCGCGCTGTGGAAGCTCGCGAACTCGGCACTGCCGCTCCCCTGGATCAACAGAGCGAAACCAAGGAGCAGGCACCCAACATCCGCATGCGCCATGATGAGGTAAAGCAATCCCGCTTGCCGGCTCTCCCGTTGTTCGTGGTAAAACGCCACCAGCCCATAGGCCGCTAGCGACCCCACTTCCCAGCCGATCAGGAACAGAAACGCGTTGGCGGCAGTAAAAACGATAGTCAAGCTGAGAAGCAAGAGGTGGAACAAAAAGCCAAAGAAGCCGATGTTCCTCCTGCCCTCGAATTCTTTCAGGTACCCGAATGAGTAGATTGAAACTGCGATTGCCAGGATCGCTAGCGTCAGGTTGAAGAAGCCACCCAGGGCATCGTACGAGAAGCTATAGGCAAATAACGGAATGCCTGAGGGGACCGACCAGCGGACCGGGGTTCCCTGAAGGATGCCGAGAACGGCGGCGAGCCCTCCCAGCACAGCACCTGCCAGGGCGGCACCACAACAGATATAGCGAGCCAGGGCCGGTTTCCGCCAGCTCGCGAGAGAAGCGCAAGCGCCAGTCGAATAGGCCGCAAGACTAAGGACGAAGGTCGCGCCAACTGGAGACATGCTCATGAGACCTGTTCACTGTTGCCCAATGAAAACATTCTCGGGTAGCTTAGCTTACCGAGTCTGTGCGTGTCATATCCACCACTGAATTGTGACGGCAGAGAATTTCCCCTCGGTGCCTGAAGCGCAACATCTATGCATCATTTACGTTAACTCTCGGGCGAGGTGCCCATGATGTCGCCACCGTCAATGCTGGCGTTTGCCTGGCCTCTGCGGTCGGAAGTGACGCCCGACTGCGGCCGCAGGCCTTTTGCGTCGATCAGGTGGTTGTTGAAAATCTTCTTGACGCCTTCCAACAGCTTGAAGATTTCCGGGCCGCGAACCGAAATAAGACAGTCTGTCCTTGCAAAAAGACAAAAGGCGCGCCGCTGTTTGGCAGCGGCGCCAGGAAGCTCTGCTTATTTCGCTATTTCTGCGATAAATACGCCAAAGGGTTCCAGCGTCACTTCGCTGCCCTTAGCGCTCGACTGAGGCGTCGCTACCAGAGTTTTCAGACTTGCTGATGCGAACCCTTTATCGGCGAGGTTGAAGGTCGGCTTCTGCGGCGAGTCCGACATGTTGAGCGCTACCAACACGGCTTTTCCCTTATAACTGCGCAGGTACGACATGACGTTAGCATCATCCTCGTTCAATGCCGTGTAAGTCCCTTCCAGCAGCGCTTGGTTCGTGTGCCGCAGCGCCAGGACTTTCTTATACAAACTCAAAACCGAATTCGGGTCTTTCGATTCGGTCGCGACATTGTGGGTCTTGTAACTCGGGGGCACGGGGAGCCAGGGGTCTTTCTTGCTGAATCCCGCGTTCTCCTCCGTATTCCACTGCATCGGTGTGCGTTCGCCGTCGCGTCCGATTTCCTGCGGCCACCCGGTGCGGCCAATCGGGTCCTTCACATCCTCTTTCCGCTTCGGATCGTTATTCTCCATGCCGAGTTCTTCGCCGTAGTACATGATCGGCGTACCCCGCAACGTCAGGTAAAAAGCACCCATCAGCTTCGCGATGGCGTCGTTGTCCTTCCCATCGCCGTAGCGGTTATAGGAACGGACGATGTCGTGATTGCTGATGACGTATACCGGCCAACCGCCCGAGCCATCGACGCCTGCGATCTGTTTGCGAAACTCCGGCGGCGAAAGCTTGTTGACCATCGTGAACATGAAATCCATGGGCATCTGTAGCTCGTTGCTGTGGTCTCCGTAGTACTGCTTGAGTTCCTTGATATCGGCGGTCCAAGTTTCACCGATCAGCACGGCATCCGACTCGTCGGCGACTTTGCGCAACTTCTGCAAGACGTCATGCACCTCCGGGAACTTGTCGTTGTACTTGTTCTCCAAGTTCGGATCACCCTGCTTGTTAGTGCCCGGCAGCACAGGATTATCGTGCAGGGCCGGATCCTCAAACATCGTGTCCACCGCATCCAGGCGGAAACCGGCAACGCCGCGCTTGTACCACCAGCGCGTTGTATCCAGCATGGCTTTCTCGACCGCAGGATTGCGCCAGTTCAGATCGGGCTGCTCGGCGTAGAAAAAATGATAGTAGTACTGACCCGTCGCGGGGTCGAGCTTCCACGCCGAGCCGCCAAAAATTGAAATCCAGTTGTTTGGCGGCTGTCCCGGCCCCTTGCCATCGCGCCATACATACCAGTCGCGATGCGCTGCCGTCTTCGACGATTTGGAATCGACAAACCACGCGTGCTTGTCGGAACTATGGTTCACGACGAAATCAAGAATGATGCTGACGTTGTGTTTCTTTCCTTCCGCCACCATGTGGTCGAAATCATCCAGCGTCCCGTACATGGGATCGATGTTCTCGTAGTCGGAAACGTCGTAGCCGAAGTCCACTTGGGGCGATGGAAAGCACGGGCTGATCCAAATGGAGTCAACTCCCAGGTCTTGCAGGTAGCCCATCTTCGAAGTGATGCCCTTCAGGTCGCCGATCCCGTCATTGTTATTGTCCGCAAAACTACGCGGGTAGATTTCGTAAAACACGGCATGCTGCCACCATTGATGGCCTTCCGCATCGACAGATTTCGTCTGGGCAAACCCAGAGTTGGAACAGCCAAGTGCGAGCAGCAGCGAAAGAATCAACGAGAACCGCTTTGCCATAATATTTTTCTCCCTAGAAAAACATAGAAGTCTGATTATGCTAGCGCGCATGCCAAGAAACCAAACGAACCCTATGCCCAAGTTAGGCCATCATCCGAAGCTTCAGGCTACTTCGGGCCCGCGAAACTGATGACAAGGTCCTGGCTTACATAAGACCCCTCAGGCGCCGCGGGAAAGTTGACCATCAACATAGCCTGATCGTGACTTGGGTCATTGAGCTTGCCTCCGCGAACAGAAGCGATCTGCGAAGGATTCCAGACGGACAAATCGTAACGCTTCCCGGCCAAGCCGGAAAGGACAAACGACACTTGGGAGTGCGTCGAATTCCACGACTCGGAAAGAACGCGCATCCCTTGGCTGGAACTTCCCAGGGGCGGGAGCACGTTCGTGTACCCGATTCCAAAATCATTCTTCAAGTGAATGCGGACCGTGCTCGTTTCCTCGGCAGCTGGGAAGCGCACACTTACATGCAGATCGCTGGCTGTTTGGCTCACATGGAACGGCACAGTATGGCCGTTCAGATCAACCGAGGTAACAGCGCTGCGCAGGCTCAGCGCAGGTGACAACTCCACCACGCAGTCTCCAGCACCAGTGCGCTTGAGCTCAAAGATGATCGTACCGGGCATCTTATGATAGCGAACGGAAACCGCTGCCGTGCCCACACGCAGGTTGTCCACCGAAAATGATCTCCAATCCACCGGAACATGCGGAGCAAAAGTAAGTGTGTGGCGCAGCGCGTCGGTCTCGATCCCCAGCAGGCCACGAAGGATCGGGCTTATCACCATGGCTGCGGACCAGATCTGGTGCGGCGAATTGGTCGAGAGCGGCTGGTAATAGTCTCCAGAAAGAACTTCGGCAACATGACCGAGCGATCCATCGAGCGCCATCAACGCATTGGCGCGCAGATTCGCATACGCCGGAAACGCCTGGTGGTAGCGGTATTCCCCGACCGACGCCCAGCCCGTGAAGAGCGGCCACACCGAGCCGAAGTGATATCCGCTGCCGTTATAAAGCGCAGAGCGATTGGAAATGATGCGCATACCCCAATCGGTTTGTTGATCAGCCTGGGCGAGCTGCTGAATCGTAGCTTCGGTTTTGTCCTGATCCGTCAGACCAAACCACATCGGCACCGTCGTGAGCACGGAGACTTCATCCACCCGCCGGCTCTGCTGGTCGAGGGCGAAGGCGAATGTTTTTTTCTCAGCGGACCAGAAAGTCTGATTGAACGCGGGTTTTTGTCGATCGAAGGCGGACTGCAGTTCCTTGCTGACGTCCGCCTTCCCAGCGAGTGATGCCAGATTGGCGAGCGAGCGCAGAGCTTCGAGTCCCAAGCCGCTCTGGTAGAACTCGGTTTTCACGGGGAGGAGCGGGCCGCCTTCCACCCATCCGTGACCGAATCCAAAATTCTGAGGAAAATTCTGCGCATCATACGTGGATCGCAGAAACTGGTAAGCCTTCCACAGGCTGTCCCATTTCTGACGCGCAAACTCGACGTCACCGCTGCGAACCGCGTAATCATTCGCCGCAATGATGTAGAGCGGCGTGGCGTCAGCGGAAGCGTAGCCGTAGGGAAAATCCTTGAACCAGGGGACAAAGCTCGCGCCCTGAGAAATCTCGTGAGGAATCTTGCCATCGTCCCGCTGGAACTTGCCGACAAACTCGAGCGCCGTGCGCGTGGTCGCGAAGTCTCCCGAAGAATTCAGCGCAAAAGAAGTCCAGAACGAATCTCGCCCAAAGAACCACGCAAAGCCCGGACGCTGGCTCGTTCCTGAAGTTCGATAACCGGCGACCAGTCCAGTGCCCAAAAGCGGATTGGTAGCAAGTCCCTGGAGCACGCTGATGCGCGACCAGTCATAGGCCTGCTGCAGTTGCGCGTCGGGCAAGGTCAGGTTGACGGTGCGGCCGAGGTAGTCCGAATAGTACTGCGCGGATTCGCGAAGCAGTTCGCGATAAGATGCAGCCAGGCGCTGATAGCTGGACTGGGCATCGGCGCGCCCCTGCATCGAGGCCGCCAGCACAATGACCTTGCGATCCCGGCCCTTGGCAGTCACGCCGAGGCTCAGCGAATTCCGTTCGGAAGCGGAAAAATTTGTCTGGTACGCGAGACTATGGTCTGAAGCTGACGGCGAACCGACCAGCGCAAAGTCCTTTTTCTGTTCCTCGCCGAAAACGAATGCATGTTGGGAATCGTCCCATTCGATGAACGTTCCGCCCAGACCCGCCGGCCACTCTAACTGGAAATCGCCAACAAAGTTTGCTTCGATCTCCATTGGCTGCTCGGTTTCGACATCGAACAAAATAACCGCGCCGGGCTCGCGAACCGGAACGAAGAAGGTCTCGCGGACAGAAAAATTGTCGCCCGCGTACACCAGCGTCGCAGATTCGGGATGGACGATCAGGGTGCGCACCAGGCTCTCCGCGGGCACCGCGCGTCCGTCCACGTGGAACGTCAAACGAAAATCGCGAACAATCTTGAGCGGATAAACCCACGCTTCCATCTGCCCACTCTCGTTGCCGAACAGGGCAGCACGAGTACCGACGATGGGCAGGAATTCCCACGAGCGCACCGGACGCGAGAGTTCCAGGATAGTAGGAACCGCCGGTTCTGCCGCCTCAGCAATCGCGGCTAGAAGCAGGAAACACGCCACCAACGCCCGAATTCGGACGAGCCTTGCGCAGTGGCCACGAGTCTTCATGCTGGGAAACAGCGGACGCTCCAATTCATGCTCCAGGTGAGATATGCTTCTGCCGCTCGCTTGCAAAGTCTTCGCACACCAAATATAAGGATTCAGGGGCGAATTCTAGCACGGGCTGAATGGCCAGGTAACACCTCATTGTCTTCTTCACGCCGCGAAGTTCTGAAGTCGCTTAGCCGGTCCGCTCTGGTTTTTTCGCTTGAAAGCGTGCTGGGAGTAGCGCGTCCGCTGTGGTCGCAATCGGCGCCGCCCGCACCGCCGCTGGTCGAACCGTTGAAACCGGGCACTGCGCTCGGAGTAAGCTTCCTGAACGTCGGACGCGAAGCGGGCCTTAACGTCAGGACCATCTTCGGCGGCGAACACAAGAATAAATACCTGCTCGAAACCACCGGCTGCGGAGTCGCATTCTACGACTATGACAATGACGGCTGGCTCGACATTTTTCTGGTCAACGGCACACGCCTCGAAGGATTTCCGGCTGGACAAGCGCCCGTCTCGCGCCTGTTCAAAAATAATCGCGACGGCACGTTCACCGACGTAACGCTCAAAGCCGGCGTCGCGCATTCGGGCTGGGGACAGGCCGTCTGCGTAGGCGACTACGACAATGACGGATACGACGACCTGTTCGTGACTTATTTCGGCAAGAACGTGCTCTATCACAACAACGGCGACGGCACCTTCACCGAGGTCAGCGCCAAGGCTGGAGTAGCCGGCAGCGAAAAGCGCTGGAACACGGGCTGTGCCTTTGTCGACTATGACCGCGACGGGCGGCTCGATCTGTTCGTTGCAAACTACATCGAGATGGACCTGGCCACCGCACCCGTGCCCGAATCGGGTCCGTGCCTCTACAAGGGTGTGATGGTGGCGTGTGGGCCGCCGGGACTAAATGGCGGCAAGAACATTCTGTATCACAACAATGGCGACGGCACCTTCACCGACGTCTCTGAAAGCTCCGGGATTCTCAGCGCAAATGGCACGTACGGACTCGGCGTGCTCACTGCCGATCTTGACAACGACGGTTGGCCCGACATCTATGTGGCGAACGATTCCACCGCGAGCGCGCTCTACCAGAACAAGAAGAATGGCAAGTTCGCCGACATCGCACTCGAATCCGGTTGCGCCCTAAGCCCCGACGGAAAACCGCAGGCTGGCATGGGAATTTCGGCCGCTGACTACGATCTCGACGGCAACCTCGACCTGGTGAAGACAAATTTCGCCGGCGACACGCCTTCGCTTTACCACAATCTCGGCGGCGCCAGTTTCGAGGACACCACCTTTACCGCCGGTCTCGGTCTCTACACAAAATTCCTCGGCTGGGGCGTCGGCTTCTTCGACTTCGATAACGATGGCTGGCCCGATATCCTGATCTGCAACGGCCACGTCTATCCCGAGGTCGAACAACTGAAGACCGAAGCCGGATATGCGCAGCGCAAACTCCTCTATCGCAACCTGCGCAACGGGCGGTTTGAAGATGTGTCGATGCAGGCCGGACCTGGAATTTCAGACCCAATTGCCGCGCGCGGCTGCGCCTTCGGCGACTTCGACAACGACGGCGATCTCGACATGGTCGTCAATCCCGTCAACGACTATCCACAGCTTTTGCGTTGCGACTCGCAGACCGGAAACAACTGGATCAAGGTGCGGACCATCGGCACGAAATCAAATCGCAGCGGTATCGGCGCTCGATTGAAGTGTGTGACGCGAGTCCCCGGCGAGGCTAAGCCGCATCAGCAAATCGACGAAGTCCGCAGCGGCGGCGGATATTTTTCGCAAAGCGACCTGCGCGTTCACTTCGGCCTGGGCAAAGCCGAGAAGGTGGAGTTACTTGAAATTCGCTGGCCCAGCGGGCAAGTGGATACACTCAAGGACGTCAAGCCAAATCAGGTTGTCTACGTGAAAGAAAGCGAAGGGATCGTTCGCACGATGCAATTTCCGGCGGGAAAATTGCCCGCAAAGTGACGCTGCGGAAGGGCGCGATATCTTAAGGAGCCTTCTTCCCCTCCGCCGGCACAGCCACCCCCGATCCTTCCTTCAGCGTCTGGATCGAATCCACCGGTAGGTTTTCAAACCGCTCCACCACCCCACTCGGCCAGCGAATCTGCAGCGAATCCACTTTCTTCGCCGATCCCAAGCCGAAGTGAACTCGCATGTCGCTGTTGGAGTTATAGCTCGATCCGCTGCGCACTTCATCCACCAGCGTCCGCGCCCCAACTTTCACCGAAATCCGCGCCCCAATAGCGTCGCGATTTGATTTCGTCCCGACGGTGCGAAGGGCAATCCAGTGATTGGCCGACTGAACTTGGTTGACCAGCAGACTCGGGGGCGCGTTCATGTTGCTGACCACAGCGGACACCTTGCCATCGTTCCAGAGATCGCCCACAGCCAGCCCGCGAGAAGAAGCGTGCGCTGTGATGCCGGGGCCAGCATGGGCGGAGATGTCCGCGAAAGTACCGTTGCCAAGATTGTGGTAGAGAATGCGCGGCTCTTCGTAGTCACTACCCAGATGCTGCTTGTCGACCTCGGGATAGACGTGGCCATTCACCAGCAGCAAGTCCGGCCATCCGTCGTTGTCGAAGTCAAGGAACATCGTTCCCCATCCCAGGTATTTGGTGTAGAGGCCAAGCCCGGCCGCGGAAGTCACGTCGTCGAATGTTCCATCGCCGTTGTTGCGGTAAAGGGTCGAAGTATCGTCGGAAAAGTTTGTCTTGAAAATGTCAAGGCGCCCATCGCCGTTGTAATCGCCGATGGTAGAACCCATGCCTGCCTGCTCGCGCCCATCCTCGTTGAACGCGGCTCCCGCCGTGACGGCAATGTCGGTAAACGTGCCGTCGCGGTTGTTGCGATAAAGAATGCTGGCCGTGCTGTCGCAGGCCACGTAAATGTCGGTCCATCCGTCATCGTTGAAGTCGAAAGTCGAAACGCTGAGGGCGTAGTGGCCGTCGGTCTGGTCGATGTGCGCCTTCTTGGTGACGTCCTCGAAAGTGCCGTCACCACGATTGTGGTACAGAATGTTCTTCGCCGGTGCGAGTCCACGCGGCCCGCACATCACCGGCACCCCCTTCCACAGGCACGATGGCCTGTCTCCAGGAGCAGGCGCCGTGGAAAGATCAAAGTCCACGTAGTTCGAGATCATCAGATCGAGATGCCCGTCTCGGTCGTAATCGACCCACGCGCATCCTGTGCCCCAGGCCTTTCCCGTGCCCGACACACCGGCTTTCTCCGCAACCTCGGTGAACGTGCCCTTCTGGTTGTGATACAGGCGGTTCTTACCGTAGTAAGTAATGTAAAGATCTTCCCATCCGTCATTGTCGTAATCGCCGACGCAAACCCCTTGCCCCCAGCCCGTCGCGCTCAGACCAGCCACGACGGTGACATCGGTAAACGTCCCGTCATGATTGTTACGATAGAGATGGTTGGTCGGAGCTTTCCCCTCGGGAAAACCCTCGAGAGTCGTGCCGTTAACGATGAAAATGTCGGGCCAACCGTCGTTGTCGTAGTCGAAGATGGCGATTCCGGTGCCCGTCGTTTCAATGATGTATTTCTTCGTATCCTTGCCGCCAAACACGTTGATCATGGTCAGGCCGGCTTTTTGGGCGACGTCGGTGAAATAGGCAACGGAGTTCTTGGGAAGGGGGGGCTCGCTCTGAGCGGAAATGAATCCGCACAACAAGATCACGACCAGCGAAACTGTCCACGAAATCCAGTTTGAAGGAAAAAGAAAATACCGCGTCAACCGTGTTACCCCAAATGCATGGTATGGCCCCGCGCAAGAATGGGTCAAGACAGCAAGTTCCCGGTCCCCCCGTCTCCGATGGTCCCGTCTAAAGAGGCAGCCGCCGGCACGGGCGTAGTAAGATTTGTGAAAGCGGTCTCTGAGTTCTGACTTTACGGGCACTTTCTTGATTTCTCCGGCCTCCGCAAAAATACGTTTCTGGACGGCGCTGTTCGTCCTCGTGACCCTCGCAGCGCCCGTCCTGGCGCAAAAAGCGCCGGGCAAGGCGGCCATCGACGACCTCTATCAGCACGGGATTCGTGCTTTGCAAGCTGGCGATTTGGATGCGGCCCGCGCGGACTTTGAGAAAGTCGTACGGCTCGCGCCGAACGCTCCAGCAGGACACAACTCGCTGGGCTGGGTACTGATGTCCACCGGAAAGGTCGATGACGCCATCACGCAGTTCCGTGCCGCACTCCGGCTGAAGGCAGACTTCCTGGAGGCGCACATCAATCTCGCCAACGCGCTGTCGGCCAAGGGAGACAACGCAGCCGCGGTAAGTGAGGCGCGCATCGCCGTCCAGCTTGCGCCCCGCGACTCCGAGGCCCACCGCTGCCTCGGCCGCGCGTTGAGCTTGCAGCACGAGCTCAGCGCCGCCATCGCCGAATTTCGCTCTGCGAGTCAACTCGATCCTCAACGTCCCGATCTGCACGATGAACTCGGTGTGCTGCTGGTCCAGAATTCGCAACTGGAAGAGGCCAGCGCTGAATTCACCGAGGCGCTCCGGCTCCAGCCTCGATCGGCATCGGCGAAGTTTCATCTCGGAGTGCTGCGCTGGCAACAGAGATCTCTAGATGAAGCCGCGCAATTGCTGCAGAGCGCCGTGGAACTCGCCCCGGAGAATGCCCAAGTGCATTACTATCTGGCCAAAGTTCGCGCGGATAAGGGCGATTCCGAAGGCGCGATTCAGGAATGGACGGCTGCGGTCAAACTGCGGCCCGGTTTCACCGAAGCCGAAACCCAACTCGGCCTCGCACTGCAGAGGAAAGGGGACGTGGTCGGAGCCGCGTCTGCGTTTCGTCAAGTCACGAAAACTCAGCCCGACAATGCCGACGCACACAACAATCTCGGTTTGGCTTTGATTCAGTCCGGAGACGCTCCCGGCGCGGTGCCCGAATTCGAAGCCGCCTTGCGCGTCAAACCTGACGACAGCGACTACCGCGGCAATCTCGGCATCGCCTATCTCCAGCGCTCCGACTTCGAAGCCGCCATCCGTGAGCTGCGAGCCGCCCTTCAGGGCGCGCCCGATGACGTAACCATCCACTACAACTTAGGCCTCGCATTGAAGCTCAAGGACGATCTGCCCGCGGCCATCGTCGAGTTACAGAAGGCAGCACAGCTTGATCCGGCGCAGTCTGACGTGCACTACACCCTCGGCGTCATCCTCTGGCAGCAGGGCGAGTTTGAGCGCGCTGCCGGCGAACTCCGGGCCGCCATCAAGGCTCGGCCCGAATATGCCGAGGCTCACTACACGCTGGGTACGGTGCTTAAACAACAAGGGAAATTACAAGAAGCTGCCGAGGCTCTGCGCGAGGCCATCCGCCTGCAAAATGATTTTCCGGGCGCTCACACCACCCTCGCTGCCGTGCTGCGCCAGCTCGGAAACACAGAAGGCGCAGCCGCCGAGAGCAAGCTGGGAGCGGAGATGGCGAAAAGCGTAAACGCTCTGCAGGCGGCGACATTCTCCACCAACTCGGGACGACGCTTGCTGAATGCTGGAGATCTGGATGGAGCGATCTCTCAGTTTCGCTCAGCTACCGGACAGTTAGCCAGTTATGCGCCGGCGCACTTCTATCTCGCCCAAGCGCTGCGAAGAAAAGGCCTGTCCGATGAGGCGGAGCGTGAATTAAAGAAGGCCTCCGAGCTGGATCCTAGTTTCAAGTCCAATTCCAAGTAGAAAATCGAATTTGTACGTAAGTTAGGTCTTACAAAGCTGGCATCCTCCGGCGCTACCAACACTCTACGAAAAACTGTAGATGCGGCCAAAATTCTACCAGCTTTCATATTGTTGATTCGAATACATTTACATATTGACAACGTATCGTGCGCTCGCGTATTTTTGCGAACGCAAGCAATAGTTCATTCGTACTAGGTGCCAAGTGGGTTTCGCCCCGGCTTCTGGAGGTAGGATGCAGTTACCTTTCTCTGAAACGATGCGAACGCACGGGGCTAACTTCGGACCCAAATTGTCCGACACATCTTTAGAAGAGAGCGAACATGCGGAGGCAGAACAAAATGGCGAAACAAGTATCGATAGCCGCGATGCTAGCGATTTGCGTTTGTCTGGTGACATTGACGTCACCAGCGTTGGGGCAGGCTGTGTACGGTGGCATCATCGGCACGATAACTGACCCGCAAGGTGCGGCGGTCGCGAACGCCAAGGTGACGGTCCTCGACGAGGGGAAAGGCACCTCCGATACGACCACAAGTAACGAAAGTGGAAACTATTCCGCGGGCCACTTGACCGCGGGCAGTTACACGGTTCGTGTGGAATCGGCGGGTTTCAAGGTCAGCGAGCAGAAGGGCGTACTGGTGAGCGTGGACGCCAATGCTCGCGTCGACCTGCAATTCCAGGTCGGTGGCACTTCAGAGACCGTCGAGGTCACAGGAGAAGCGCCGCAGTTGAAGACGGACCGCTCCGACGTGGCCGTGCAGTTTAACGAGAAATACGTTGAGGACCTACCCATCCTCAACCGCAACTTTACCCAGATTCAACTGCTCTCGCCAGGCTCGCAGAAACTCGTCGGCTGGAGCCACGCCGCCACCGAGAATCCACAAGGCGGCCAGCAGATCTTCTCGCAAGGGCAACATTTCAGCGGCACCGGCTTCGAGCTTGACGGAACCGACAACCAAGACCCGATTCTCGGAATCATCGTCATCAATCCGAACCTCGACGCAGTTACGGAAGCCAAGGTCGCCTTGCAGAACTACGACGCAGAATTCGGCAAAGCCGTAGCCAGCCTGGTCACAGCCGTAACCAAGTCGGGCAGCAACCAGTTGCACGGCAGCGGATTCTACTTCCTCAGGTCGGACGGATTCCAGGCGCGCGATCCATTCACGCAATTCCAGAGAGACGCTAATACTCATCGCTTCATCCCGCAAGCCAAATGGCAGCAGTTTGGCGGCACCATCGGGGGCGCGATCATCAAGGACAAGCTGTTCTTTTTCGGCGACTATCAGGGCACGCGGCAGACCAGCGGCATAAGCACCCAGTTCACGCTTCCGACGGCTACGGTGCTGTCGTCCTGTAACCCCGCTACCAATGCCGCCAGCTCAACCCCTGGCTTCTGCAATCTGAGCGAGTACTCTGCTGCCGGCTCCGGTGTCGGTGGCGGAGGGCAGGTTTTTGACCCAGCCACGGGCGATCCTAACAAGGGGACTGGCCGGGCAGCATTCACAGGCAACCTGATCCCGATCGGCAGGATTTCGCCCCAGGCGGCTGCGATCTTGGCCAAGTTCCCTGCTCCGCAGAACACGGGTCTTATCAATAACTTCGTTGGCTCCGGCTCGGGTCCATTCAGCAACAATAGCTTTGACACCCGCATCGACTACAGTGCCAGCCCGTCGGTCTCCGTCTTCGGGCGGTTTAGCCTCTCCCACTACAGCCTGTCGGGCAAAGGGCTCCTCGGCGCCTTGGGTGGCTCGGGTAACGGCCTGCTTGGGTTGTCCGGCAGTTCCATCACCCACAACACCAGCTTGGCAACGGGCTTCAACAAGACGTTTAGCCCCTCTCTGTTGATGGACTTCCGGTTCGGCTACTTCAAGTACAATCCGCAGGCCTCGAAACCGGATGGCGGAAGTCCGATGACTGGTTTCGGTATCCCGAACGCGAACACGAGCGATCCGAAGACGGCAGGTTTGGGCGCCTTCCTTTTCAACCACCCCGGGAGTACCGGCGGTGCGATAACTGACTTTGGCGATGGCTTGGGCGTAGGGCGCTGCAACTGCCCACTGACGGAAAGCGAGCAGCAATTCCAGTTCGTCAACAACTGGACGAAAGTGCATGGCAACCACCAGTTCAAGTTTGGCGGCGACATCCGCTATGCCATGAACTTGCGCATCCCCAGCGACAACAACCGCACAGGCGAATACAACTTCAACTACCAGGTCACCTCCAACGGGGGTAGCGGCGGTCTTGACTTGGCGACGTTCTTGCTAGGCGAAGTTTCGCAACTACAGCGCTACGCCAACAACCCTGCCGCCGGCGGATCTCCGGCGGAACGGCAAAAGCGCTGGTTCTTCTACGGTCAGGACACCTGGCGAGCGACTTCCAAACTGACGATTAACTATGGACTGCGCTGGGAAATCTACTTCCCCGAGTCGGTAAACGGGAAGGGTAACGGCGGATTCGCCAACATCGTCGATGCCGGGGGTACCGGCGGCATCCGCGTCGCGGGCTATGGTCCCTACGGCTTGAACGGCAATATCAACAATGACTTCAAGGCGTTTGCGCCACGGCTTGGCATCGCCTATCAACTTACCCCCAAGACCGTGGTCCGCATGGGCTACGGCCGCAGTTACGATATCGGCGTGTTCGGCTCGAATTTCGGGCACACGGTCACCCAAAACCTGCCGGTGCTGTTGAAACAGAACCTGAAGGCCAGCAACATCACTCCTGGCGCCTCGGATGACATAATTCCGATATTCACGCTGGCGCAAGGACCTATTGCGCCGGATTTTGGCGGCGCGATTCCCTCCAACGGATTTATCCCTCTGACCGCTAGCCTTTCCGGCACCCACATCCGCCCCATCCGGCAAGTCTTGCCGGCGGTGGATGCGTGGAATGTCACCGTCCAACGTCAGCTCACCAACACCATCTCCGCAGAAGTCTCTTACGTCGGCAGCAAGGGTACGCACGGCTTTGTAGGCAACGGCCCGAACTACGATATCAATCCGGCGGCAGTCGGCCCGGGCACCGACCTTACCCAGGCTCACCTCATCTCGGATCCGACGCAACTGTGTCCGGCGGGAACAATGCCGAATACAGGTGACTGCGGAAAAGCATCCTTCAACTTCAACGCCACGACTGCACAGAACAATCGTCGGCCGCTCTTCCCCAAAATTCCATTCGATTTGGGCAACTACTACGGTAACGACGCCTCTAGCACCTACAACGCGTTTGAGGCCAAAGTGGATAAACGGTTCGCCAAGGGTCTGCAATTCCTGGCACATTACACCTTCTCGCATGCCTACAACTACAACGACAGCTACTACGCGATCAGCCATTCAAACGCATGGGGACCGGTGGATTTCAACCGCAACCAGGTGTTTGTGATCAACACCGTCTACGAACTGCCCTTCGGTAAAGGCAAGTCGTACATGGGAGATATCAGCAAGGGCTTGGACTACTTGGTGGGTGGATGGCAGTTGAGCAACACCACCAACTGGAGCAGTGGTTTGCCCTGGACCGCTAGTATCGGTGAGTGCGGTGCGGTTTCCGACACGGGTCCGTGTCGTCCAAGCAAGGTGCCTGGTTCGTTCCAAGTGGGAACTTCGGGAGGCCTTGACCCAGCGACCCACACCATTACCTACTTCAAGCCGGTACCGACCCTACTCGACCCCAACACTCTCCCCGTCGCAACCGACGTGTGTGCCCTAGCTCAGCCAAAATCAGGCCCATTTGCTCTTCCTGGTTGTGGAACGCTCGGAAACATTGGCCGCAACACTTTCCACGGACCATCGGGCTTCTACTCCGATCTGTCGATGTCGAAGAGTTTCCCGATCGGCGAGCGGGTCAAAGCGAAGTTCGTCTTTGATGCCTTCAACGTCTTCAATCATCCCGTGTACGCCTTCAGTGCAAACAACGGGGCCAATACTTGCGTCGATTGCCAAGGCGGCAACAACGGAAAGATCACAGGCCTCGAGGGTGGAACCAGCATGCGCGGCCTGCAGTGGGCGCTGCGAGTCGATTTCTAGAGTCCGCTACCGTAACTTTCGTTCCTGGAGGGAGTCTTTTCAGACTCCCTCCTTTTTTGTGTTTAAATTGGTGCGAGCCTTCCCATGGTGACCGCTATGTTCCCCGAGAAATTCCTGGCACCGACCTTGATCCTGCTGGCGTCGGCAATGGCCGTCGGACAAGATCCCGCCGCACCAGGGTCCAAGGATCTAAAGCCGTCCGCGGCCTCACCCGCCCCGGAAGCCTCAGGGTCGGAGTTTCTGCAGGCAAGAAAACTAGTTCAGCAAGGCAAATACGACGAGGCCATCACGGAACTCCAGCAACTCTCGCTAACGCAGCCGGGTTTGAAAGGGCTTGCGCATGAGTTGGGGACCGCTTACTACACCAAGGGCGATTACCAGCAGGCAATCGCTACTCTCAAGAAGGCTTTAGACGAAGATAAAGACGACGGCGAGAGCACGCAACTTCTCGGCCTCTCCTCCTATCTGGCAGGGCGTCCGGCGGAGGCAATTCCCTACCTGGAAAAGGTTCAGTCCTGGTTTCCGCGGGCCAACGTGGATGCGGCTTACATTCTCGGCATCTGCTACATCCAGACCAAGGATTACCCCAAGGCGCGCGCTGCGTTCGCGCGCATGTTCGACGTGCCGGCAGAGTCGGCTGCCAGCTATCTTTTTACCGCGCGCATGTTGCTGCGGCAGGAATTCGATCCGGTGGCGGAAGAATACGCGCAGAAGGCGACGACGGTTGATCCGAAGTTGCCCGGGGCGCACCTCATGCTCGGGGAGTTGTACCTCTATAAGTCGCGCGTTCCCGAGGCGATCGAACAGTTCCAGAAAGAATTGACGCTGAATCCCGCCAATGCGGCTACCTACTACAAGCTCGCCGACGCCTACTCGCGCGTCCAGAAATACGATGACGCGGAACGACTCCTGCAGCGCTCGATCTGGCTCGATGCAACTTCGACCGGACCCTACATCTTGCTGGGCAAGGTTCTGGAAAAAAAAGGCGAGTTCGAACTGGCGGTGCGTGCGCTGCGCCGTGCATCCGTCATGGACCCAAACAATCCCATGACCCACCACCTGCTGGGACAGACCTACCGCGACATGGGCAGGAAGGAAGAGGCCGAGACGGAGTTGAAGATCGCGGAGGAGTTGCGAACCAGGCAGGACGCGCACCCGTGACCGCGCACTAGCTAGTGGAGCGCCGGGCGTCCCCGCCCGGCCACGATGCCGTTGAAGGAGCAGGCCTGGGACAAGCGAGACGCCCGTCGCTCCACAACGGTTACGGAGCCAGAGCGTCCACCGCCGATTTCGGCAAAGCATGCAGCAGTTCGAGGAAGGCGGCATTGGTCCAGCCAAAGCCGATCACATTCGCTTGATACCCAACTTCCACCTGGGACTCTGACGATCGCGTAACTACGTTGTATTTTTCGCGAATGGTTCCGTCGTGCGCGAAATTCTGAAGCACGGTGGAGAGAAACTTGGAAGACAGACGGTCGGCGTCATCGCTAAAACCGTAGCGCCGGATTCCCTGGATCGCGAGCATTTCGACGGGCGCCCAGCCATACGGGTAATCCCATTGTGCTCCAGAATGTTCGGGGCTCATCGCCAGCCCGCCCGCCTGCTCAAACGCCGAGAGATTCTTGACCACGGCTTTCGCTTGCTCTGGAGTTGCCAGCCCCGCCCAAAGCGGATAATAAGTCGTAAGAAAACGATACGTCGACCTCTTCCCTTCCGTGAAGTCGTAATCGAAAAACAATCCGCGCTCGCTATCCCAGAAATACTTCTCCATATTTTGCTTGCGGGTTGCCGCGCGCTCGCGCCATGTATTGGCCTCGGAGTGTTTGCCCAGCAACTCGCTGATCCGCTCCAGATCTTTTTCCGTCTTATAGAGCAGGCTATTAAGGCAGACCGGAGCATAGTGATGGGTCGCCGCACCGTACGCGCCGAAACGGAAAGAAATATCGAACCCGGACTCACGCATGGAGCGGTCGCCCTTGTAGTAGTCCGCGCTCAGGCGAATGACGCGCTGCGGTTCGCATTCCGGCCGGGCCATGGTCAGCGGAACGTCGCACACCGTGATGGCATAGCTGGACCCGGGGCTGGCAGGCGGCTTCCCTTTCTCCTGCTCCACCAGATAGTGGTCGGCCTGCTCGGGGTGAACCATGAAGTGGCTGATCACGTTGCGGTAGAAGCCACCTTCGTCCTGCAAGCCTTCGGGCGGCGGGCCCTCGCCGAAATCGTAGTAGCGAGCCAGGCCGGTTGATCCGGCCAGATGCGGCTCGCGCGTCCACATCGAGTAGTCCTTGGCTAGGTAGGGGTACGCCCGTGCCAGCCATCCTGCATCGGCGTGTCCAGCACGTTTTTCCGCCTCATAAACGTCGAGTACCATCGAACTCAGGAAAGGCGGTTGCGAGCGCGTCAGGTAGTAAGTACGGTTGGCGTTGAGCAAGGCGCCGTAATTTTCGATTTCAAAGAAGAAGTTCTCGACCATGCCGCGCGCCAGGTCGGTGCGGCCATCGCGCAGCAGACCCACGACAATGAAGTAACTGTCCCAACCGTACATTTCGTTGAAGCGGCCACCGGGCACGACATACTTGTTCGGCAGATAGAGCAATCCGTGAGGACGAAACGTTGACGTATCAATTTCGCCCAGTTGATGGATGGGCTTGGGCAAGTGCTCGATCTCAACGTTGCAGTCGGCGTGAAGCCTTTCGACTGCTGGAGGTACGGCAAACCCAGCCGGCACATAGAGCACAGGGTTCACCTTCATCTTGGGATCGCCAACGGAAGCACAATCTGTCATCGAGCGAGTCAGGTTGTCCCATCCGGCGGCGATGTACTGGCGGATGGGAGCCAGCCCCGCCTCGGCAGCGGGTTTAGCCTGGGCGGAGGCGTGGGCGGTGAAAAATAGTGAAAGGAGCAGGCCGAAGAGAACAGTTGGAGAGAATCTTGTGTTTCTCATAGTGGGATTCGAGTCAACATCATACTCTTGTTGGGTGCGACGCGGTCGCTCCGGTCGGGATGGAAATTTGAGTCCAGTAAGATGAGTCTATGAAGACTCTGAACGAACTATATTCGTCACTCTCTGCCCGGCGCCGCTACGAAGTCTGGTTTCTTCGTATGGGACTGGCGGACGGTAGCGGGGCGTGGTGGTTCCGATATTTGCTGATGAATCCTGGCCGGAACGGTTGCGCAGGCGACGCGCGCGGGATGCCGGGGCAGGTGTGGGCCACGTGGTTCCCGCAGGGTGGAAAACCGCAGAGCTTCATTCAAGGATTTCCCCTGGAAAAGCTGGATCTCAGCAGCATAGGGCAAAACCCATTCCACTTTCGCATCGGCAGCAATGAAATCGGTGACCGCTCCTGCCGAGGAGAGTTGGAAGTTGGGGGACACGCGATTTCATGGGATCTGCGTTGTCGTTCCACGTTTCACGTGACGCTGAGCAACAAGGGCTGGATTGGATTCTCGCGAACCCCGCATTCCGACGCGCTTTTCTCCGGCCACATCACACTCGACGGCCGCAGTGTTGCGGGCGACCCTTTGGGGTTCGGAGTGCAGGGACACAACTGTGGATACCGGCATCGCAACTTCTGGACTTGGACCCATGCGTATTTTCCGCGCCCCGGCACACCTCCGAGCACATTCGAAGCATTGGTTTACGAAATGCCACTCGGACTCGTCTTTCGCAAAGCGGTGCTGTGGCACGAGGGAACGGAGTACGAGTTCCGCAATCTGCGGGTGGTCAGTAGAGACCCAGATACATTTAGGTGGACTTTTCGTTGTTTCACCAGGGATGGGCTCCGAGTGGAAGCGGCGATCGATGGCGCTGGGCCGAGCATCCATCGTCTGCCCTACGTGAGGACCGATTGTACGGGTAGTTTTGAAGTCGCGAACAACAGCTTGGCGAGAGCGGTACTTCGCTTGGAGCGGCGGCGCGAACCGGTTGAAACATTAGAGACGAATGCCGGGGCCGTATTGGAGATGGTTGGGCCCTAGAGGCGTTCAGAAAAAGCTCATTCGGAAGATTGCGCCTTCGCCAGACGCTCGGCAACGATACTGTACACCGAAGGATTAAATGCCATTCCGATGTGAGTGCCCGGGACTTCAAAATCGACTTTAGGATTCCTGGTCATGCAATAGCGCCAGTCCACGATGCCGTCATCGCGTGTGTAAATCGCCGTCTCGAGCATCGAGTCCGGAACGTTGCGCTTCAACGAGTCCACAAAATTGCAGGTGCAGCGGCCCGTGTAGCAGCTGGGTAGTACTTTTCGCCCATGCTCCTGCAGGATGCGCAGGCGAATGGCTTCGGTAGCATGAAGAATGGCTCGACTCGTAACGGTGCCGCGAAATGGCGACGCCAGGGTAATGACCGAAGCGACATCTCCGGGCCTCTGGCCCGCCACCGAGCGTGCAATCACACCTCCTAGGCTGTGGCCGATCAAGTGAATTCTCCGCTCCGTGTCCGTCAGGGCTCTTTCTATGGTCTGGTTTAACTTGCGCTGGACCAGTAGATTGGGGCACTCGGCGTTGATACCAATGCCGGAAAAATAGGGTCGGTATCCGATGCGCTCCAGCCAGCCGTGGAGTTCCGCTAAATAAAGATCGGTACCAAGAAAACCGGGAATAATGACCACCGCGGAATCGTCACCGCGGGGGACGCCAAAACCGTAATAGACAGGAGTTGCGTGCAGGAAGAGAACCTCCGCCGCGAACAGGGCCTCGGTCCAAGGTGAGATCTCGGCTTCCAAATCGGCGCGGTGAGTTTGTTTCCGAGTCCCCACCTTCGATGAACCCGTAGCCTTTTTCGGTTTGCGCGGCACTTTTGTCCTGATTCTGTCCGGCACTCTACGCACATCGCGGTCGCGCGCGTAGCGGGCGGAGGCTTGCCCTTGCGAATTATACCCTTCCCTTTTGCTTCCGACGGGAGGCTCGTTTTCCCGGCGCTGGTTTTTGAAGCCGGGTCTCCAGTTCCGCTACTCGCTTACGCAGTGCATCGAGTTCCGGCTCGGCCTCGGCTCGCGGCTGGGATGCCGGCGCACCCAGAAACTTCTTCATCATATCCACTGGCGACAGAACGGCCGACTGGACATCGCCGAGCCGGCTCTGCACCGCATCCTGCACCTTCTGATAAGTGTCAAAGGCGGATTTCAAATACCACATGACGAACTCCTGCCTCACCTCGTCGGACGCAATGATGAGTTGCCGCAGCAGTTCGAGCGGAAGCCCGGTCGGCTTTTCCTTGGCATCCTCGGTGATAATCTGGGTCAGGGTAACGCGGGTCAGATCATGGCCCGTCTTCGCGTCCACCACCTGGACTTCCCTGCCTTCCCGAATGAAGCCCGCAATATCGTCGAGATTGACGTATTGACTGCTGGAGGAATCGTACAGCCTGCGATTCGCATATTTCTTGATGAGGACGGGAACAGGCTTCACTTTGAACCACCTATGCTGCTACGCATACAAGATAAATACATATTGACACAAATGCCAACGAATCGTATATTTTAGTAGATGCTGCGGTGCAGCAATCATGGAGGTGTTAAATGCCAACGACCGTAAAATCCGAACCCTCCCGAACTCATTCCCGGGAGTCATCCTTTGTTAACCTTCTGTCAGGCTGGGCGCAGCAGGGGGTCCAGAGCTTCTTTGCCACGCAACGCATCCTGATGGATCTTGCCATGCGGCAGAATGCAAGCTTGATGCACTCTCTGCGGCAACAATTGTCCGACCCCAATCATTCCCCAACTGCCATTCTCGGCGAAGTGGCTGCCGAGGGTATGTCGAACTTCATTGAGGGGCAAAGGGTTCTTCTTGAGCTGGGGCAAAAACAGAATGAAATCCTGATGACCGGTGTGAAGGACCGGGTTGGGGACTGGCCTGCGGCGCAGGCGGTTACCGACCTGCTCCGCCGCAGCGTGGATACTTTCATCCACATGCAGCAGGAGTTCCTGAAGATTGCCGGCAAGCAATCTCATACCTGGGTGGAAGCAGCCAAAGCCGGGAAACCTCTCCAGGGCGAGCAAGCGGTGGAACTGGCCCGCGAGTCGATGGAGAACTTTGTCAAAGCCCAGAAACACTTCATGGACGTCATCGCCGAGGAGACCGCCAACGCCACTGGCGGCAAACACACCAATGGCGCCAGGAAAACCAAGAAGGCCGAGTTGTCACAGCTGGCGCGCCATGCCACCGAGTCTTTCATCGATGCGCAAAGGAAACTGGTTGACGTAGCCGGGCGGCAGATGAATGCGAACGTAAAAACCGCCGGCAAGACTCTGGAACTCCTGCGGCCATTTCCCTTCTTACCGTTGGCAGAGTTGACGCGCGAAGGAGTGAAAAGCTACGTCGACGCCCAAAAGGAGTTGATGGAGGTCATGGTAAAGCCAGGTGGTGAACACAAACCCGAGCACAAGACCGCACGCAAGGCTGCGCACAAGACTGCACATCACGCAAAGCGGCCGCTAAAGAAGCACGCGGTAGCGGCCTGATCCCGCTAAACGGATACCGTCAACGTGGTACGGGTTTTGTGCCGTGCGTCCGACGGATAAAAGCTAAGGTACTGCGCCAACGTGCCCTCGACTGCTGCAAGGGCACGTTGGCTTGTTTGTGTCTGTAACGACGAAGCGTTCGAGACTGTCCCCTCCAGCAGACGATCCCGTTCCCGCCCCTGAGCCGCGCCCAGCGTTTCATCCCCCGCATATAGCCAAAACGTGGTGCGCCTCACAAAGAGGTGTGACCGGCGCTACCGACTTAGCCTGCGCCCGGTGGTGTAGTGAACACGGTATCCCCGATCGAGGACCGTGAGGAGATCCAATGGATTTACGTGAGTGGTCGAAGTCTAGCGCTGAATATGGCCGAAGGCTCCTGGATTCCGGAATAGAAGGAGCGCGTTCTGGTCAAGAAAGATTTCTCGACGGGAAATCTCTCACTCCCTTTCTGAGCGAGTCAGTTCGCAGCGCCTTGACGCCCGCTGTTGTAGGAGCGTGCATCGCCGTGTTGGGAAGTTAACCAGGTTATCGGCAGAAATCCGTTACGAGAGCGCTGGCATTCGGTTTGCTGGGCGGTGCAATTGGCCTAGGCGCAGGCTTGGTTTGGGAAAACCGCCGTTTCACCGCAACGGTCGCTGGCAGCGCTTTGAGGAACATTGGCCGGGTGCGCGATGAACGCTGGCTTAGCAAGCATCCGATCGACTACGCGTAGAAACTAAGGACGTTTCTCAGCGACCAGACGACAGTCTTCATCGCCGCGCAATCTGGTCACGAGAGATGGAAACAGGGTAAGCGTGCTCCTCACAGGCAAGGGACTCCTACAGACAGCTACAGGGGGCAGCAATGGTCGCGAGTGAAGCAGTGCAGGAGCGGGTTCAGGTTCCACTGACCGCGGAAAGCCTCAGTGCAGAACGAATTTCCTATCTGGGAAAACTAGTCAGTCAAGCCAGAACCGCCGCCGCCGTCTTTACCCAATTCACACAAGAGGACGTTGACCGCATCGTCAAGGCGATGGTCCTGGCGGGTTTGGCACAAGCTCAGCATCTCGCCCGCCTGGCGGTGGAGGAAACCAAGCTCGGAGTCATGGAAGACAAAGTCATCAAGAACATGGTGGCCACCGAGTTCGTCTACAACTACATAAAGGATAAGCGTACTGTCGGCATCATTCGCGAGTTTCCGGAGCGCAATCTGGTAGAGATGGCGGAACCAATCGGGGTCATCTTCTCGATCACGCCGATTACGAACCCCACTTCCACGGTGCTCTTCAAATGCATCATGGCCATCAAGACGCGCAACGCGGTCATTTTCAGTCCCCATCCAAACGCCTGGCGTTGCTGCTCCGAGGCCGTGAAGATTATGTACGAAACGGCGCTGAAGCATGGCGCGCCCGAAGGGGTTTTTGCCTGCCTGGAATCGCATACCCTGCTGGACAACGCCTACCTGATGCGGCACAAAGACGTGGGCCTGATTGATGCCACCGGCGGGCCCGGTGCAGTCAAGGCCGCCTATAGTTCCGGTAAACCAGCCTTGGGGGTAGGGCCGGGCAACACGCCGGTCTATCTGGAAAAAACGGCGGACCTGAATACGGCGGTGACGGACATCATCCTCTCCAAGACCTTCGATAACGGAACCATCTGTGCCTCCGAGCAGACGGCGGTGATCGACGATGAGATCTATGACGTCGTGCTGAAGAAATTTGCCGAACTGGGCACCCACATCTGCAACGAGAAAGAGACGGAACTGCTGGCGCGCACGGTCATCGATCCTAAGACGGGGTTCATGCAGCCCATGGCAGTCGGGCAGAAGGCTGCCGATATCGCCCGCCTTGCCGGTCTTTCCGTGAAGCCGGGCACCAAACTCCTGATTGCGCCGATTCAAGGCGTAGGCCGCGAACATCCTTTGTCGGTGGAGAAGTTGTTCCCAGTGCTTTCGGTCTATCGTGCGAAATCCGTTGATGAGGCACTCAAGGTGTGCATCGACGTGAATCACGCCGGTGGGCTGGGACACACGGCCGTCATTTTCTCGCGCAACGATGAGGTCATCCGCAAGTTTGGTGAGGTGATCAACGCCGGGCGCATCCTGGTGAACTCGCCAGGCTCAGTCGGAGCGGTGGGCGGCGTTTACAACGATCTGGCACCCACCTTCTCCTTCGGATGTGGCACCGGCGGCGGCAACAGCACCACCGATAACGTCAACATCTATCACTACCTCAATATCAAGCGTGTGGCTCGGAGGACCCAAGCCCATATGTGGTTCCGAGTTCCCAATCAGATTTATTTCAACATGAACGCGGTGGAAAATGTGCACCAGTTTCCGTCGCGCTCCACCATCATCGTGACCAATCCGGCATTGGAGAAGTTCGGCCACGTGGAAATTGTCCGGCGCTACATTCCGGAGGGAACCCACGTCCACGTCTCGGTCATTCCCGATGCGGAGCCCGAGGTTAAGGTGGTCATGCAAGGAGTGGAGGCGCTGAATTTCTACAAAGCGGACCAGATCATCGCGCTCGGCGGCGGGTCGGTGATCGACGCGGCCAAGATCATGAAACTCAAGTACGAGTCGCCGGATGCCGATCTGGAAGAGCTGGCCGCGCCCTTCCTGGATCTGCGCAAGCGCGTGATCCAGTACCCGACCGAGAAAATGAACCGGGCGCGGCTGATTGCCATCTCCACCACCAGCGGAACGGGGAGCGAAGTCACTCCCTTTGCCGTCGTGACCGATAAAGAGCGCGGGCGCAAGGTGACATTGGCCGACTACTCGCTGACTCCGGATGTGGCCATCGTTGATCCGCAATTTGTGATGTCCATGCCGAAGGGCCTTACCGCCGATACTGGCATCGACTGCCTGACCCATGCGCTGGAAGCTGCCGTTTCCAGTTTCGCTTCGGCCTATACCGACTGCAACGCCATGCAGGCGATCCGGATGGTGTTCAAGAACCTGCCCATCGCTTATGAGCATCCCCGCAACGAAGAGGCGCGCTCCATGATGCACAATGCCGCCTGCATTGCGGCGATGGCGTTTTCCAACGCGTCGGTGGGCGTGAATCACGCGCTGGCGCATGCCTTCGGCGCGCGCTTCGGCGTGGCGCACGGCCGGGCCAATGCGCTCATGTTGCCGCACGTCATTGCATATAACGCGTCCGTGCCCACCAAGTTCCTGCCGTCGCCGTACCAGAAGGGATACAACGCACACAAGAAGTACGCAACGGTTGCGGATTTGCTGGGTCTGGGCGGCCACACGATAGAGGAAAAGGTGAAGAACCTGGTGGCGGCGACAGAACAGTTACTCGACCAATTGGGATTCCCGCGTTCGATCGCCGACCTCGGAATTTCGAAGGAAGAATTCGAGCGGGCAATGCCCGATCTGACCAGGCTTGCCTTTGACGATCCGTCCTGGCGGTCGAACCCCCGTATGCCACTGATGAGCGAATTGGCCGAGCTGTATTGGAAGGCTTATCAGGGGCGAGGCCCGGCGAAGGTGGCGAGTGCGACTCAGCAACAAACCGCGTAGCCGATAGTGGAGCGTATGGCAATGGAAATGATCGCCGTGTGGCTCAAGATTGATGAAGAGCGCGTTGTCCAGGCGTTGCAAGAGGCTAGGGAAAAACTGGACGGTGTAGAGGGCGAAGTGGCTTTGGATTTTTCTTCCGTGAACAGGATCGATCCGAGTGCGATCGGAGCGATGGAAGAGTTCGCGGGTATGGCTGACCGGAAGGGCGTCAAGGTCGTGTTACGCGGAGTCAACGTCGGTGTATACAAGGTGCTCAAGCTGGTGAATCTGACATCGCGATTTGTTTTCGTGAGCTAAGAGGCGCGACCGTTCGGCGACTGAAGTTCCGCAACTGAATAGGAGAGCTGGCATGCACCACCATCCGCAGACCGGTGATGACGGGGACCGCCTTTCCTGGGGCGACACTGTTTTCCTCCATCTTGAACGCGAGGGCATGCCCCTCAACGTGGCCTGTGTCTGCGTGTTTGAAGGCCCGATTCCGTTCAAAGATTGCGTCCAGTTTGTTGAGTCAAAGCTGCCGCTTATTCCCCGCTATCTCAAGCGTTTGGTGTTCCCGCCGCTTAATATTGGCCTTCCCAGCTGGGAATACGACCCCACCTTCGACATCCGCAGACACCTGCTCGAGGTAACGCTCAAGCACGGTTCCGACGCAGAGTTGAAGACGCTGGCGGGAAAGATTCTGAGCACAGTGATGGACCGGCAGCACCCGCTATGGGATATGACTCTGGTGCACGGGCTGAAAAGCAATCGCAGCGGGCTCATCTTCCGCCTGCACCACTGCCTGGCCGATGGCATCGCCGGGGTTGGAATCATGAATGTGCTCATGGATGCAAGCCCGGTGGCGCGTCGTTTGCTCAGACGAAAGCTTCGCCTCCGAGTTCCAGCGCCACCGAACGTATTGACTTCGATGACCAGCGGCTGCGTCGATTCCTATTCCGATTTCGTCAAACGAATTCTCGCTGCGATGGCGGATATATCGAGCATGGCGGAGCGCTTCGCTGCCAACGGCGGAAGCATGGCTACGGACGAGTTCACGCGTCTACTGCCGGAAATCAGCCTGTCCACCGAGCGCCTTCGGTTCAACGTTCTCTACCGCGGGCCGCAGAAATTCGCCTGGGCAGAAATTCCGCTGGCAGAAATCAAAGCCATAAAACACGCCTGCGGCACCAGCGTAAACGACGTCATTCTAGCGCTGGTAACGGCAACGATTCGGCGTTACCTCGAACTGCATGGAGACTCTGTAAAGGGACGACAGCTCCGTATGATGGTTCCCGTTAATCTGCGCGGCGGCGAAAGTCCAGGTGAATTGGGGAACCGCATCTCGCTCGTCCCAGTCACCGTTCCGCTCGACATTCGCGACCCTCGGAAACTGCTGGCTGCTGTCCATAAGAGAACAGAACTTCTCAAACGAGCGCATACCGCCGAATTAGTAAGTTTGGCCGGCGGTTTGGTCGGCATGTTTCCGTCTTCGGCGCAGGCGCTGGCCGGCCACATCATCAGCCGGTTGCCGTTCACGCCGTTCAACATGGTATGCACCAATGTGCCGGGACCGCAGTATCCGCTCTACCTGCTCGGCCACAAGATTCTGCACTGTTATCCCTATGTCCCGGTCGGTGGCGAGATGGCGCTCAACTGCGCCATTTTGACTTACAACGGCACGGCATATTTCGGCTTTAGTGGAGATGTGCACGCAGCGCCGGATCTGCGGCGCTTGGAAACGCTTCTGCCGTTGAATTTTACGGAACTGCGAGAAGCCGCCGGGGGCAAGCCCCCACGAAAGCAAGCGAAAAAGAAAGCGAAGAGGGTGCGCGCGAAGGCGAAGGTTGCATCGACACCGGTACACGCGTCGGCGTCAGTTCATGCTTCTATTCCCCTCCGGCCTCTCGCTTCGGTCGAATCAGCACCAGCACCAAGGCCCCCAGTTACGGAGGAAAAAGTCTTGACGCAAGTGATCGCCTAGTGGTCGTCAAGCAGGAAGTAGCAACGTAGTAGGCATCCAGTCAGCTTCGCAGGTTACATCTTGGTTGGTTGCGGGTCAAACCCTCTTCTTAACCATTCATTTTCTGGGTGTCGCATGCTTTGCCTACATTGTGGCGAAGCGCCTGATACCGCTCCTTCGGGGCGAACGTGACCTTCGCTTTGACCGGCCATGGCTGCGCCTCGGAAGAGTGCTGAAATTCTGGCTGGGGCAATGGAAGCATCCACGCTACCGGACCGCCGGAACTCTTCACATCTTCGTTTTTGCGGGCTTCCTGCTTCTGGCCATTCGCGCCTTCTCGGTGCTGCTTGTAGGCGTCTCCAGGAATTTCGTTATGCCCGGCTTGTCAGGAAGAGCCGGTCCCATCTACGACTTGTCACGGACTACGCCGCCACCATCGTTTTCCTCTGCATGGTGATCGCCGTGATTCGGCGTCTGGTTTTCAAACCTGCACGGTACGCCGTGCCGGCAAAGTACGGCAAACGTCACACAGCCGACGCCATTTTCCTTTTGTCGCTGATCGCGCTGCTGATGCTGGCCGACAGCCTCTTTGCCGCCGCCGCCGCCCAGTCGCAACCGGGTTCGTCAGTTGAAGTGTTGGCCGCATTTTCGCTCCCCTGGTTATTGAAGGTTTCCTCGCCTCAGCTTCCCTGCCCGCTCTTGGGCGACTCTATTTCGGAGCTTATCTTGTCCATGAACT
>Ga0209890_10000045_pt1 | contig 56507 bp, 54 predicted proteins | sample OrgsoiDNA2013049_FD_185799 | JGI IMG/M metagenome (GOLD analysis project Ga0209890, IMG submission 185799) | Permafrost soil microbial communities from the Arctic, to analyse light accelerated degradation of dissolved organic matter (DOM) -... | ecosystem: Environmental > Terrestrial > Soil >... | reverse complement strand
GCGGTGTTCCCGGCGCGCCCTGGCCGCGCTCGGAGGACGACGATGGAAGCGATTCCCAACAAGAGGTGGAAGCCCGAAGGGGAGGCGGAAACTCGCTATCGGCGCGCCCGACAGGAATGGGACCGTCGAATGGGAGCTGCCGTGGTTCAAGCGCGTAGCTGGCGGCTGGCCACCATCCTGGCCCTCGGCCTGGTTGGCCTTTCCCTGATCGGGACGATCTATTTGGGGACGTTGCCCAAGGTCGTTCCGCACATCGTCCAGATCGATCGACTGGGCGCCCCGGCCTACCTCGGTCCCGTCGGGCAGGCGGCGAGGGACTGGAAACCGGCCGAGGCTGCCATCAAGTACCACCTCCGACGGTTCGTCACCGACACCAGGACGATCTCGTCCGACCTCACGGTGATGAAGCGAGCCTGGACCGACGCCTACGCGCTGATCACGCCCAGCGCGGCGAACCGCCTCAACGCTTACGCCCAGGAAAGCAATCCCATGAAGCGCGCCGACACCGAGCGCGTCACCGTCGACATCGCGTCGGTCGTCCAGCTCTCCGCGGAATCGTGGCAGGCCGATTGGATCGAGAAGACCTGGGACAAGGAAGGCTCTCCCGGCGCCAGCTCGGTCTGGCGCGGCACCTTCCGGGTGGTCGTCCACCTCCCCGACACCGAAGAGGCGCTTGCCGCCAACCCGATCGGCTTGTTCGTCGACGAGTTCCACTGGTCGAAGGTCCAGGACTGAGCTCTCGCGCCTTTGCTCAACCCCTCACCACGGAGTGCCCATGCAGAGTAGAGCCCTGCTCCTTGCTGTCGCCGTCACGGTCGGATGTGCGAGCCGCCAGCCGCCCGCTCCTCAGTATGTCCGGGCCGTCCCGATCACCTATGCGCCGAGGGCGCCCGCCGTCATCGAGGTCCCGAAGCCTTTGCCGCTGCCCGGGCAGCTTCAGCGTCTCCCCACCCACGAAGGGCGACGGGTCGACGGACGGCCGCCTGCCGACGTCATCTCCGACGCAAACAGGAAGGCGACGGAGGGGCCCGATCGCGATCGTTACTTCAACGCCATCGTCACCTACGACTACGACGAAGGCGCCCTCTATCAGGTGTACACGGCTCCGCTTCGCCTCACGACCATCGAGCTCCAGCCCGGGGAGCGCATCGTCGGCAAGGTCGCGGCCGGCGACACCATCCGGTGGGTAACCGGCGTGGGGAAATCGGGGGCAGGCACCGCCGAGCAACAGCACCTCTTCATCAAACCGACGCGGGCAGGCCTCAGCACCACGATGGCTGTGACCACCGATCGCCGTACGTACTACCTCGTCCTGCACTCGTTCGATGAAGCCTACATGGTCGCCATCCGATGGCGGTACCCACAGGACGAGGTCGCTGACATCGAGCGCACGGCGGCTCGCGACGAGGCCATCGCCCAGAACACGGTCGCCACGAGCGTCAATCTCGACGCGCTGAACTTCGCCTACAAGGTGAGCGTCGAGAAGGGCCATCCCTCGTGGCTGCCAACGCGCGTTTTCGACGACGGCCGCAAGACCTTTGTCCGATTCCCGCCCTCAATGCTGAATCGCGAGGCGCCCGTGCTCTTCGTCCTCTCCGCTGCCGGAGAGATTCAGATCGTCAACTACCGCGTCCGGGACGACTACTACGTGGTCGATCGGCTGTTCGAGCGCGCGGAGCTGCGGCTCGGTCAGAAGGACCAGGAAATCGTGCGAATCGCGCGGGACCGCTAAGGCCACCATGGATCAGCCAATTCAACCTTCCAAGGTCGAGCAGCCCACTCGCACTGAGGTCACCCAGGGAACCGACCTCCATCAGAGCAAAATCCCTCCGGACGATCCCCGACTCCAAATCGAGCGGCCCCGCTCGCGGACGCTCCGCAAGGGACCCATTCTGGCGATCACCGCCGTTCTCGGTTTCTCCCTGGCCGCTGCCCTCGTGGCGGCGTTCGTTGGCGGAACAAAGGACCCCGTCCCGAAGAAGGACCAGGACGATCATCAGGGGGCTGCGGCCATGCCGCTCCCGGATGTCATCGCCGATCCGGGGAGCGCCCATGGTCGTGCCGATGGGGGCGCGCCCCAGTTTCACTCCCGGACTGGCTCGGTCGCGCGCGTTGAGAGGACCGAGGATCGAGCAAAGGCTGTCGAGGAGGTCGGGGAGGACGATCTCGTCAAGGCACGCAGCGCGACACTGTTCGCCGGTGGCGACGACGGCGCGCTCGTGCAGCAGGGCGCCATCGAGCCTCCTGCTCATCATGGCGAGGCGACTCCCCCGACGGGGAGCGCCTCCGCCCATCCCGTCGAGTCTCTTCGAGCGGACGATCCGAACCGGCAGGAGCGAAAGAACGACTTCCTCACCCGGGCCGGTGTGTCCGGCAGCGAATACCTGGAGAAGGGCCTCACCCTCCCTCGCAGCCCCTACGAGATCAAGGCAGGGACAGTGATCCCAGCCGTCCTCATCACCGGCATCAACAGCGATCTTCCCGGCGCTGTCGTCGGCCAAGTCCGAGAGAACGTCTACGACAGTGTCTCCGGGAACTACCTGCTCATCCCGCAGGGCTCCCGTCTCATCGCTGCCTACGACTCGATGGTGGCCTGGGGGCAGGAGCGCGCGCTGCTCTGCTGGCAGCGGGTCATCCGCCCGGACGGCAGCTCGCTCACCCTCGACTGCATGCCAGGGGTCGATCTCGCCGGCTACGCCGGCTTCGCGGACGAGGTCGACAACCACTGGTGGCGAATCATCGGCGGCGCTGCCTTGAGCAGCCTCCTAGCTGCCACCGCCCAACGCAGCCAAGGGGACGTCACGGGATACCAGCCTTCTCTCTCGCAGGCGTGGGCGGGCGGGACTGCCGCCGGCATCAACCAGGCGGGCCAACAGATCACCGACAAGAACCTTCAGATCCAACCGACGATCACCGTGCGGCCGGGCTTCACGGTGAACGTCCTGGTCACCCGGGACATCGTTATTCCTCCCTACAGGAAGTCGGAGGTGCCCCGGTGAGGCGGCGTGTCTTCACCGGTGCGGAGCTGGACTGGCTCGCAACCAAGCTCACTTCGCCCTCGCCGCTGCGCTGGTCCGACCGCTGCCTTGGCCTGCACGGTGCGATCGAACGCCTCGCCGAAAGCATCACAGCCGCTTTCGAAAGCGGCGAGACGTTCGCATCGATCGCGTACCGACTGACCTACTACGGTCTCTACATCACGCCGGCGACCCTGAGGAAGCACTTAACCCAGGTGATGCGATTCCGAGCCGCAACGGCGGCTTTCGTGGACGAGGCTGCCAGGCCAGCCGCTGGATCTACGCCCGCCGCAGGGCAACCACGCCTTCTGGGAGGAGCTTTTCCCCTGACGGGATCTCGCCATCCCTCTGCGTCCGACACCGAACCCCTCACGAGGAGATCGCATCATGAGCAAGAAGAACCTGGAGCACGAGAGCAGCGTCGAGATCGTCGGCCGCTTGGGCCGCGATCCCGTCCTGAAGGAGACCGAGAAGGGCGTCCCCTACACGAAGCTCTTCGTCGCGACGACGGAGCGCCTGGAGCGCGCGGACGGCACGAAGGAGCACACCGAGTGGCACAATGCCACCGTCTGGGGCGACAAGGCCGCCGAGGTCGCGGGCCAGTTCAAGAAGGGTGACTCGATCGTCCTTTCCGGCGACATCCGGATCAACAGCTACGAGAAGGACGGTGGCAAGAACCGGGTCAGCGAGATCACCGTCAAGGACATCCGGCCCAACATCGACAAGGCCGTCGACAAGAACGAGTCCAAGATCATCGGCGTCGTCCGGGAAGACCCGAAAGCCCGCGAATTCGGGGAGGGGAAGCAGATGACCACCCTCAGCGTGGTCAGCAAGACCGTGGCGAACGGTCGCGAGCGGGAAGACTGGCACAACGTCACCGCGTGGGCGGACAAGGCGGTCGCCGCGCGCGACATGAAGGCCGGCGATCTGGTCCAGATCGAGGGGCCGCTCAAGCACCGCTCTTTCGACGACAAGGAGCACCAGGGGGTCAAGCGCAAGGTCTCGTCGATCGAGTGCCAGCGCTTCGAGGTGTTGGAACGGGCCAAGGAGCTGGCGGTGGCGCCGCAGGTGCGCAAGGCCCGCAAGGGGATCGAACAGGGGATGTAACCGGCCGCGGGCGACGGTCCTTCAGATCGTCGCCCGCCCTTCAGCAGGAGCGATACATGCGCCTTGTTTTGGCCGAGAAGCCGTCTCTCGCTCGGGCGATCGCCGACGTCTTGCCGGGTCCGAAAGTCCGACGAGAAGGGCACATCGTGTGCGGCGCCAACGATGTCGTTGCGTGGTGCGCCGGCCACATCTTGGAGCTGGCCCCGCCGGACGCATACGATCCGGCCTACAAGAGCTGGCGCCTGGACCACCTCCCGATCGTTCCCCGCGCCTGGAGGCTCGACCCCTCGGCGCCCGATCTCCTGAAGAACATCAAACGGCTCCTGCCAGGGGCCGCTCGTGTCGTCCACGCGGGCGATCCAGATCGCGAGGGGCAGCTCCTCGTCGACGAGGTTCTCGAATTTCTCGGCTACCGGGGTCCGGTCGACCGTCTGCTGGTCTCCGATCTGAATCCGGCCGCGGTGCAGCGGGCGCTGTCGGAGATGCAGCCTAACGGGCGCTATCGAGGGCTCTACGAGGCAGGCCTCGCTAGGCAGCGGGCCGACTGGCTCTATGGGATCAATCTGACGCGGCTCTATACCCTCCTCGGGAGGGCAGGGGGATACGACGGGGTACTGTCCGTGGGGAGGGTACAGACGCCAGTGCTCGGCCTGGTGGTGCGCCGTGACCGGGAGATTGATGCGTTCCAGCCACGGGCCTACTACCGCGTCCGGGCCGGCGTGCGGTGCGCGGCGGGCTCCTTCGCGGCGACCTGGCTGGCGCCGGAGCCTGCCGGACCCGAAATCGACGACGCTGGGCGCCTCGTGAGCGTGGAGCGCGCCACGGAGATTCGGCGGGTGGCCGAGGGGCGGCCGGCCGTCGTGGTCGGCAGCTCCCGCGAGAGGAAGACGGAGGCGCCCCCGCACCTCTACTCGCTCTCCGACCTCCAGATTGACGCGGGACGGCGATTCGGCCTGAGCCCCAAGCAGACCCTGAACGCCGCCCAAGCTCTCTACGAGACGCGCCGACTGGTCACGTACCCGCGATCAGATTGCTCGTATCTGCCCGAGGCGCATCACGCACAAGCCGGCGTAGTGCTGGCGGCGCTCTCAGCCAATCTTCCTTCGCTGGCTCCTCAGGTCGGGGCTGCCGACTCCTCGCGCCGCTCCCGGGCCTGGAACGACAAGAAGATCACGGCTCACCATGCTCTCGTCCCCACCGTCGTCCGGGCGCCTGTCGCGGGCTTGCCGGTCGGCGAGCGCCAAGTCTACGAGCTGATCGCCCGGCGGTACCTGGCGCAGTTTCTTCCGGCCTTCGAGTTCGACGAGACCAGGATCGAGCTCGAGGCCGGCGGCGAGCGCTTCCGGGCGGCGGGCCGCGAGACGATCGCCGACGGCTGGACCTCGGTCGGCCGGCCGCTCCCCGCGGAGGCCGAGAAGGATGACGATGACGCCGACGGGGACGACACGCAGGCGCTTCCGCTCTTGCGGGAGGGGACGGGCGCGACGGTCGAACGGGTGTCCATCCTCCACCGCCAGACGATGCCCCCGCGGCGGTTCACCGAGGCGACCTTGATTCAGGCGATGACCGGGATCGCTCGCTTCGTCGCCGATCCCGCCATCAAGAAGGTGCTCCGGGAGACTGACGGCTTGGGGACTCCGGCGACCCAGGCACAGATCATCGAGACGCTGTTCGAGCGACAGTTCATCGAGCGCCGCGGACGCCAGCTCGTGTCGACGAACGTCGGTCGGGCGCTCATCGACGCTCTACCCGATGCCGCCACCCGGCCGGACATGACGGCGCTCTGGGAAGCCGCCATGCGCAACATCGCCGACGGCCGTGCCCCCTTGGACACCTTCCTTCGTCTCGTGACCGATCAGCTCCGCAAGCTCGTGGCCGCCGGGCGCGCGCACGGGCGCCTGCGCGTGGTCCCTCGACCCATGCAGGGAGGGGCGGACCGAGTTCGCAGGGGTGGCCGCCGCGTGACGAAGGCTTCGGCTTCTGGCCGCTAGCAGGCGGCCCCGGGAAGCCCGCTCCACGGGCCGCGGACTCGTTCAGGAGGGAATCAGTGAAACGAGCCAACACCAGCCGCAGGGCAGCGGTCGCGAGCACGGTCCCGTCACCGAGTAACGGCGGTCGGTTCGTGTCCATCAAGGACGCGCGGCCCGCGAACGACGTCGGCGAGCCTTCCCCGCCGTCGCCTACCGAGCCGGACCGCCGGAATAGGCCGGCCGCGGGTCGCATCCAGGCGGCGGCGACGGACCGGTTTCTGAGACTCATCGCGCGATGTATCGCTCGGGAACTGCTTGCTCGACAGACTCCTGCCGATCACGTCCGCGCTCGCCCCGTCCGGGCGAAGAAATAGCTTGCACGGCCCGGAGGCTGGTATCACGGTATTACGCATGTCCGATCAGGTTCACACGGTCAGGCTGCCGGCGGCGCTGGGCGCTCAGCTCGAGGAAGCGAAGTGGACCCTTCGCAAGTCGAAGTCAGACATCATCAAGGAGGCGCTCACCGCATATCTTGCGACGGCGAAGCCTTCCAAGGCGAAACAGGCGAAGGGGCAGAAGGTGTCGCCATGAAGGATCTCCGGAAAATGAACGGGGCTCCCGTCGAAACCTGGGCGTACTGCCGGTACAGCAGCGACAAGCAAAATGACCGGAGCATCGAGCAGCAGATCACGGAGATCGAGCGCGTCTGCCAGCGCCTCGGGTTGCCCGCGCCCGGGGCGGATCGGATCTACGCGGACCGCGCCAAGAGCGGGAAGTCGGTCAAGGGGCGCGATCAGCTCGCGCGGCTCCTCGCCGACGCGCAGCAGGACACGCGGCGCGTCCGGAGGGTTCTCATGCTCTGGGACGTCGACCGCCTCGGCCGAAACCTGTTCGAGAGCATCGGGCTCGCCGGGCGGCTGTATCAGGGATTGGGTTTCCGAATCGCGACCTGTGACGGCCTCGACAGCGACCACGACCGGTTCAAGGCGGACCTCGTACGTGCCGCCGAGAGCGCGGACTACTTCATCACCCGCCTCCGTCGGAATGTGAAGCGCGGGCTGGAGGACGCCCGCCGAAAAGGCCACTGGCTGGGGAAGTGCCCCGTCGGATTCCGACGGGTGAAGGACGAGAAGACGATCGTGCCTGACCCTGAGCAGCTGCACTGGGTCGGCTTCGCTTTCAAGGAGGCGCATCGCCTGCACGGGCACGTCGCGGCCGTGCTGCGGACCCTCCGGGTTCGGACCGGCGCCCCCTGGCGCAAGCGGACCCTGATCCGGGTCCTGCGGTCCCCGCGGTATGTGGAGGCCGGAGCCGTCTCACGCGAGGTCTTCGACCAGGTCCAGGAGTACACGAGCGAGCGCGGCAAACTCTTCAACCGGGCGCACGACGGCCGCCTTCGAGGTGGTGCCGGGACCGGGCGGTCGCCACTCTTGAGCCTCTTCAGGTGCGGCCACTGTAAGTCTCCGATCGTCACGACGAAGCGCGATCTCACGGACCGCCGGCTCGGCTGCCGGGCCCACAATGCCGACTGCTCGTGCGAGAACGGCGTCACCGTTCGTGAGGGCGTCCTCATTCGGATGATCGTGTCGACCCTGCAGGAGCGTCTGCTCGACGGCGTGGCGATAGAGCGGCTCGCCGACATGATCGGCGAGGAGGTTGAAGCCCTGTCACGGTCGGCGGAGCTGGACGGCCAGAATCTCGCGTCCGAGATCGCCGACCGGGAGCGTCGGATCGGGCGGCTCGTCAGGCGCATGGAGGAGTCGGACGAGGCCATGCCGGAGCTGGAGGATCGCCTCCGGGAGCTGCGGGCGGAGGCTAAGGCGCTCCGGGCCAAGGAGGTCGACGTCTCGCGGCCTATCTCCAAGGACGTCGTCAAGGCCTCGATCCGCGACTACCTGCCGCGCCTCAGTGACATGCTCGCAGGCCAGCCGGACGATCTGCGCGCCGTTCTTCCGGACCTGGTGAAGAACGGCGTGATGTTCTCGGAGGGGCGAGGGAAGTCGAGATTCGAGATGAATCTGGTCCCTCTCGGGGCTCTTTCGACTTTGGCAGCCTCGGGTGCCCTACCTTCGTCAAGGGCGACGCCATCGCCGGCATCGTCGTCCTGGCGGTCAACATCGTGGGTGGCCTCGTCATCGGAATCGTCCAGCGCGGAATGGACGCCGGGACGGCCGCGCACACGTACACCGTGCTCACCATCGGTGAAGGGCTGGTGGCGCAGATCCCGGCGCTCATCATCTCGACGTCGGCGGGCATCATCGTCACCCGGGTGGCGTCGGAGGAGGAGGGGGGCCACCTCGGGCGCGACATCGGGATGCAGATCATGGCGCAGCCGAAGGCGCTCGCCATCGCGGCGGGGCTGCTGGGGCTGCTGGCAATTGTCCCAGGGCTCCCGACGGTGCCGTTCCTGACGCTGGCCCTGATCCTGGGCGCAGTGGCCTGGAAGCTGCTGCGCACCCCAGCGCCGTCGGCCGAGACGCTCGCAGCAGCAGGGCCGGGTGGGGCCTCGGTCGTTCGCGGCGGCGCTCCGCGTGGGGAGGCCGCCGACGAGGCCCTGCTGTCGCCGCTGCTGACGCCGATCGCGGTCGAGGTGTCGGCGGAGCTCGGCGCCTACCTCGACGGCTTCGCGACCGAGGTCGTGCCGCGGCTGCGCGAGCGCCTGTTCGCCGAGCTTGGGTTGCCGCTGCCGGCGGTGCGGCTGCGCATTGGCGCAGCCGGCCTCGCCGATGGGAAGTTCGTCATCCGGCTCAACGAGGTCCCACAGGCGCGCGGCGAGCTAGCTCGCGACGCGTGGGGCGTGGCCGGCGCGCGCCTCGGCGACGAGGTGCTGGCGCTCCTGCACCGCTATGGCTACGAGCTGTTCGGGCTGGACGAGGCGCAGGCGCTGCTGGACGCGCTCGAGCGAACGCACCCGGCGCTGGTCCGCGAGGTCGTCCCCAAGCTCGTCTCGCTGGTGCTCTTCACCGACATCGCGCGCCGTCTGGTAGAGGAGGGGATCTCCCTCCGCAATCTGCGCGACATCCTGGGCGCGCTGGCCGAGTGGGCGCCGCACGATCGCGATCCGGTGGCGCTCACCGAGCACGTGCGGGGCGCGCTCCGCCGCGTGATCACCCACCGCTACGCCGGTGACGGCGGGGCGCTGGCCGCCTACCTCCTCGATCCGATGATCGAGGACGCCATCCGCGAATCGGTACAGAAGACGGCCACCGGCAGCTACCTGGCGCTCGAGCCCCAGCTCTCGCACGACATCGTCGCCGCCATCGGGCGAGCGATCGGTCCCGGCTCCACCAGCGGCGCGGTGTTGCTCACCGGCGCGGAGATCCGCCGCTACGTCCGCCGCCTGATCGAGACCGAGCATCCCACCCTACCGGTCCTCTCGTTCCAGGAGCTGGCGCCCGAAGCGCAGATACGCCCCATCGCGCGAATCACGGTGTAACGATCGCGTCCTCGCGAGTCGCCGACGCGAATCCGCCAGCGCCCGGCGACCGGTCACGTTGACGGCGGCTGCTTGACGGGATATTTGGCCTTCCATGTCCTCCGACTCGACTTCGGGCAGCCCCCCTCCCGGTGACGTCGATAGGCCACTTCGCCCCTCCCGCTGCAACGCTCTGCTCTTCTCCTTCTTGGCGTTCGTGCTGATCGTGTTCGGGGTGTGGGTTGTCTCTGCTGGCAAGCGCTACCGCGAAGAGTATGCGCAGGGGCAGGGGACGGAGGGCTGGAGCGTCGGCAGCACGCAGCGGGTAGAGCTGACGCTGGTGCGGGACGACAGGCGCAATCTCGCCTGCGCGTCTGACCAGGTCATCGCGGGGCTGCACTGCGCGTATGGCCGCGACGCGCGCGAGTCCGGTCCCTCTGCGCCAGACAACCCCCAGATCCTTCAGCCCTACAACACGGTCGGGAGCGAGCTCCTGCTGGGCGCGAGCCTCTGGACCTCCCCCGAGCTGAAGAAACCGCTTCCGGCGGCGCGGTTCACGGTGGTTTGCAACTACCACATCGAAGGGGTCGCGAAGTCGGCCGCGATTCGCTTCGACGCCGCCGCCCCCTTCTCTGCCGTCGGGAAGACCGTGACGGTTGGAACTCTCTCCGATTGCGCGCTCCCGCAATGACCGTCGACGCCTGGCCTGGCCGTCTGAGCCGCCTCGCCTCCTCGGGCTGGAAGGCCCTGGTCGCGCGGGCTCCCCGCATGTCGCGTCCGGCCACGGGAGCTCTGCTCGCGCTCATGATCCTCGCGGGGGTGGTGCTGCGCATCCAGCACGTCGGCTATCCCTTTCACTACTGCTTCGACGAGGATCAGTTCGTCGGCGCCGCGCACCAATTCCTGATCGGCGTTCCCGATAAGGCCGAGTGTTGCCACCCGCCGCTCGCCAAGCTCTTGATCGGCGTCGGCATGCTGATGCTCGGGAACAACCCGATGGGATGGCGGTTCGCGCCGCTCTGCTTCGGGCTGCAGACCATCGTGCTCGTCTTCCTGATCGCGAGCTCCCTTTTCGAGGACCGAAGGGCAGGGTGGTTGGCGGCCGCATTCGTGGCGGTCGATGGGTTCTACCTCTCGTATTCGCGGCTCGCGTTTCCCGAAGGGATGCTGACCTGTCTCAACCTTTGGTGCATGTTCGCGGCGATCAGCGCGCGCGGGTGGGGAGGCGTGCTCGCTTGTGCCCTGTTGGTGGGACTGGCGGCGTCGATCAAGTGGGTTGGCTTGCTGGTCGGTCTGCCTGCCTGTTTCGCCATCCTGCTCCTCCGGCGGGCCCCCTGGTACACGATCGCTGCGTTTGCGATCGTTCCGTTCGTTCATCTGGGGGTCTGGATGATCGGACTTGGGCTGATCGGGCATCCGAACGATCCGATGTCCGTCTGGGCGGCGATCCGCGAGCGGATGAACCTCCACCTGGGGTTCGCGCACCACATCAATCCCGCGGAGTCGGCCTGGTACACCTGGCCGTTCCTCTACCATCCCCTGGTGATCAAGACGTCACACGTGGGAACGAACATTCGACTGGCGTCGGGCGTTGGCAACCCGCTGCTCTGGGTCGCGGCGCACCTCTGCTTCTTGGCGCTCCTGCTCACCGGCGCTGCCGCCGCGCTGAGCGCCCGCTGGCGTGAGCGATGGAGACGTTGGTTCGATGTTCGCTTCACCAAGGCGGTGGCGATCCTGGTGGCCTCCTGGATCTGCATGATGCTGCTCTGGATCAGCGGGCGCATCGTCACCTACTGGTATCACTACCTGACCTCCTGGGGCTTCACGTTGATCCTGCTGGCGGGCGTGACGGCGCGCCTGGATCGCCGCTATTCCAAGCAGGTGCTGATCTTCGTGCTGCTCGTGCTGGCGGTCTTCATCTACTTCGCGCCGGTCTGGGCGGAGATCCCGATCTCGGCCGCTGCCGCGAACCGTCGACTCCTCTTCCCGCTTTGGCGTTAGAGAGAATCTCCAACCGTGCTGCTCGGCAACAAGATTGTCATGGTCGTGCCGGCCTACAACGCGGCGAGCACGCTCGAACAGACCTATCGCGAAATCCCGCTCGATATCGTCGACGAGATCGTGCTGGTCGACGATGGAAGCGCCGACGACACGCTGGCGATCGCCAAGACTCTGGGCATTCAGCACGTGATTCGACACGACGCCAACCGTGGCTACGGCGGCAATCAGAAGACCTGCTACGACACCGCTCTCCGTCTGGGCGCGGAGATCGTGGTCATGCTGCACGCGGATTACCAGTACACGCCCAGGCTGGTACGCGCCATGGTCAGCGTGCTCAGCGAGGACGTCTACGACGTCGTGCTCGGCTCGCGCATCTTGGGCAACGGCGCGCTGCAAGGCGGTATGCCGCTTTACAAGTACGTGGCCAACCGCGCGCTCACCGCGTTCGAGAACATCGTCACTGGGCAGAAGCTCTCCGAGTACCACACCGGCTTCCGCGCCTACCGGCGCCGCGTCTTGGAGACCATCCCTTACGCGGGCAACTCGGACGACTTCATCTTCGACAACCAGTTCCTGGTGCAAGCGCACGCGTTTGGTTTTCGAATCGCTGAACTGACCTGTCCGACGAAGTATTTCGCGGAAGCCTCGAGCATCAACTTCCGTCGAAGCGTGCGCTACGGAATTCTCTGCTGTGCCACCGCCGTGCAGTACCGCCTACATCGAGCCGGGCTGGTTCGGTCTGCGCTGTTCGAACGCAACGGCTGAACCGCGCAGCCAGGAGCGTGACTTTGATCCGACCGCATGACGCGATCATGACGATCATGTGGGGGATGCGCGGCAGTCGCTGTGCGACCCTCAGGGATGTCGTCGGTCGCAACTCAGCCAGTGCCGGAATCCCTCGATTGCAGGGCCCTCAAAGATCTCCACGCCCGCCTCGATGAGCGGGGGCTGTTCGAGCCCTCCCGCTTCTGGACGCGGAAACTCTTGCTCTGGGTTCCGACGTTCTTCCTTTCGTACCTCGGCCTTCTGCTGCTGCCGTTCGGCATCGCTTGGTCGATCCTCGCCGTGGTGGCCTCGGTCGGCCTCCTGACGATGGGCTACGTCGGCCACGACGCGGGGCACTTCTCGCTGTCGAAGTCCCGCCGGGTGAACAACTTTTGGGGCCAGTTCGGGATGACGTTCCTCTGCGGGATGAGCTTCGGTTTCTGGCGGTCCCGCCACAACACCCACCACGTCCATTGCCAGGAGGTCGGGGGCGACCCCGACATGCACTTCGGCGTGCTCTTTTCGGTCTACCCCGGCTCGGCCAACTGGCACACGCCCCTGGGGCGGTTCTTCCTGAGAATCCAGAAGTGGGCCTTCTGGCCGCTCTCGGCGTTGTACTGGGTCACGCTCCGCTACGACGCGATTCGCGATCTGTTCCAACGACCGAAGGAGACCAAGATCGATCGGTTCCTGATGCCGCTTCACTGGATCGTCCTGCTGATCGTTCCCGGACTGGTCTTCGGTTGGCCGACCGCGCTCCTCGCCTATGTGACCGTCTCGTGCCTCTCGTCATTGATGACCGCGTCGGTCTTCATCCCGAACCACATGGGGATGCGGCGCCTCGACGAGGGCCATGACGTCAGCTACCTGGAGCAGCAAGTGACGACCAGTCGAAACATTGCCAACCCACCGTTGCTCGACTTCTATTACGGGGGCCTCAACTCCCAGATCGAGCACCACCTGTTCCCGCGGGTCGCTCACAACCGTTATCGCGAGATGCGCCCCATCGTCCGCGACTTTTGCGACGAGCGCGGGATCGCCTATCGCGAGGACACGCTCTACCGCGCGCTCGCCTCGGTCGGCAACCACCTCGGCGACATGACCGCAGCGTATCTTACGGAGACGCGGGCTGCTTCAGCTCGGCAAGAAGCTCTGGCAGTGAAATGACGGCCACACCGACGGCGCCGTCGGAGAGCCCATAGGGGAGCACCAGGTTGCGCCCGTGCACCATCGCGCCGCAGGAGTAGACGACGTTCGGGACATATCCTTCCCGTTCCGTTGCGTCCGGCGCCAGCAGCGGCTCCCGCAGCGCACCGAGCACGCGCCGCGGATCGTCGAGATCCAGCAGCAACGCACCGATGGCGTACCGGCGCATCGGTCCCACGCCGTGGGTAATCACCAGCCAGCCGGCCTCTGTCTCGATCGGCGAGCCGCAGTTGCCGATCTGCAGGAGCTCCCAGGGGCGGCTCGGCCGATGAAGCTCGGTGACGTCGTGCCAGTGCCCGACCCGGGTCGAGGTGGCCAGGTGGAGGTTCTCGCGATCGCGGCGCGACAGCATCACGTAGTTTCCGCCGACCCGCCGCGGGAACAGCGCCATCCCCTTGTTCTGGGCGGCGACCCCGTTGAGGGTCGCGATGCGGAAGGTGAGGAAGTCGTCGGTTTGAATCAGCTGCGGAACGATCTCGTAGCCGTCGAAGGCGGTGTAGGTCGCGTAATAGGTGCTGCGGCCGTCGTTTTCGGTAAAGAGAACGAAACGGGCGTCCTCCATTCCGTGGGTCTCATGCGGCCCGGCGGGAAACACCACCCGCTCCGACAGGACCGAGTCGGAAGGAAAGGTGGTTACGTAGCTCGAAGAGGCGAGCACTCGCATGATCTTGGTGGTCTCGTAGCTGATGGCATGGGGCGGCCCGTCGCGCTCGAGAGCTGCGATCGCATGTTCGAGCTCGACGGCTGTGAATGACTCGGGCAGCGGGTCGAGCACGCCCCAGGCTAGCTCGTTTCCCCCTCCCAGCTCGGCCAGCTTGGCGCGGAACTGCGCCTTGTCATAGTTGGCGGGCGGCGCGCGCTCGCCGGTCACCAGCTGCGGGCCGAGCGGATCGAAGGTCAGGTCGCCGGCCCTGTCGATGACGCCAGAGCGAAACTCGATCGACGAGATGTGCCCCTCGCCGACCGCGCGCAGGCTCATCACGAATCGCAGCTCGCCCGGCTTCACGCCGGTCTGATCGGGAGCAGGCACCAGGGATGGGTTGAAGAGCGCCGCGCCTTCGACCGAGTACTCGTTGGTGAAGTAGGCCCCGATGAGGAGCCGGCGCGCCCGCGAGAGCACGGCGCCGCCCACCCGAGGCGCGACCAGCTTGAAGTGGCGTTCGAGAAGCTCCTCGAACCGCCGGTGCCTGGAGCCGAAGCGCTCGAGCGTCTCCTGCAAGATCGCCGAAACCTCTTCTTCCGGGACGGCGAGGATCCGTGCCATCAGCAGGTCGGCGCGGTGGCTGGAGTCCGCGGAGATCTCCTCGCCCGGGAGGTAGGGTTTGGCGATGACCCGGCTCGGGTCGTGAAGCAGTCGGTGGGCGGTGCGTCTCAGCATCGGTTTCAGCGTCTCCATCAGTCAGCCGGGGTTTCGTCCCCGTACTCTAGGCCTTCGCCGGCCAGCTCCAACATCTCGATCAGCGCCAGCAGGAACGAGACCGTGCTCTCCGCCCCTTGATTCAGGTTGAGAGCGCTGCTTCCGAGGCCGTCGCGGCAACCAGCGGTGGCCGAGTCGTAGAGTGAGACGCCGAGGCGATTGGCGCCCAGGAACCAGGCGAACGATTCGCGCATCCTACCGAGGTAGCGGCGATCGCCGGTCGCCAGGTAGGCGCCGCGGTAGGCCAGCACGAACGCCGCGGCGTCGGTCGGCTGCTCGTCGGAATCGGCCGCCCTTTGTTCGCGCGTGTGCCAGCCTGCGTTGCCGACCAGCGTCAGGCGGTCCTCCCGAAAGCAGACCGTTTCGAGGAAGGCGAGCGCCTCGGTGGCGATCGTCCGGCTGGCGGGCGCTTTCGTGAAGCGATACGCCCGCAGGAGAGCCAGCGGCACCAGCGCGTTGTCGTAGGTCAGCGCTGGCTCGAACCAGCGCCAGTCCGCGTCGGCCTCGTCCCTGAAACGCCGGCAGAGTCGTTCCGCCAGGACGGCAAGCAGGTCGGCCACCGGCCCAACCTCCGGGTGCGCCGTCAGAAACGCCGCCATTCCCAGCATCGTCAGCGCCGTCCCGCGCGGCCCGAGGTCGGCGGTGGCCGCCAGCCCTCGCTCGAACATCTGCCGCGCCAGCATCCGCTGCCCCTGATCCCGCGCCAGGTGCGTCGCGACCCCCAGCGCCCAGAGCGTGCGTCCGGTGCAGTCCTCCGACGCCGGCTCGTCGAGGTAGAGGCGGCTGTAGCTGAGCAGGTTCCGGAACCGTCCGTCCGCCGTCTGCGCCGCGTGCAGGAACGCCAGGTAGGTTCCGACGAGACGCTTCGTTTCGGGCGAGCTGATCAGCTTGTCGGCGTGCAGCGCGACGATGAGGGCCCGGGCGTTGTCGTCGGCGCAGTAGCCGCTCTCGCGGGTCGGCACGCTGAAGGTGGCGTGTTGAATGATGCCGGTGTCGTCGGTCATGCGCGACAGGTGATCGAGGCGCAGCTCGGGGAGGCTGCTGGCGCGAGGCGGCGCCGCGCGTCGGACACGCTTCGGCCTGGGCCCGAGCAGCGTGGCGCCCAGGCTCAGGTACTGCGCGCCGACCCGCGGCCAGGTGAACGCGCGGGTGAACTCGTACGCTCGGCTACGGACCCTGGCCAGCTCCGCCGGACCGTTCAGGGTCGAGGTGATTCGATCGGTCAGTGCGGCGCTGTCGGCGAAGGGAAACAGGTACCCGCGCCCGTCGGCCAGCAGCTCCTTGGCGTGCCAGTAGGGCGTTGACACCACCGCGGCGCCGGCCCCCATCGCATAGGAGAGCGCGCCGCTCGTCACCTGAGCCTCGTTGAGATAGGGGCTGACAAACAGGTCGGTCGCCTGGAGGTAGCTGCAGAGCTCCTCGGTCGTGACGTATTGGTCGCGGAAGACGACGTGGTCGCGCACGCCGAGACGCTCCGCCTCGCGCTCGAGAGTGGTGCGGTAGGCCTCGCCGTTCTCGCGCACGATCGCGGGGTGCGTAGCGCCGACGACGAAGTACGTCAGGTCGGGACAGGCGGCGATGGCGGCCGGCAGCGCGCGAATCACCGTCTCGATCCCTTTGTTCGGCCCGAGCAGCCCGAAGGTGAGCATCATTCGCCGGCCGGCCACGCCGAAGCGGGCCTTCAGCTTCTCCTGATCGATCGGGGCCATGTCCGGTATGCCGTGCGGGATCATGTGGACGCGCGCACCGCCGAGGTCGTAACGCCGCGCCAACAGATCGAGCGCCACCTGGCTCATCACCACCAGGTTCGCGGCCTTGGCCATCTTCTGCACGATCGTCCGCTGCGACTCCGAGGGCTTCTCGAGGACGGTGTGCAAGGTGACGACCGCGGGGACCCGCAGGGCGTCGATGAAATCGAGGATGTAGGCGCCGTCGTCGCCGCCGAAGATGCCGTACTCGTGCTGCACGGAGACCCAGCGCACGTCCTTGTAGTTGACCAGCTCGGCGGCCCGCGCGTAGTCACCCTTGGTCCCCTGGCGAACCTCGTACTCGACCTCTTGCGGATACTCGTACTCGCCCCCCGCGTCGGTGACCGCCACCGCCAGCGGCGCCGTGCGTGGATCGGCCGCCTTCACGCCGGCGGCCAGATCTCGGGTGAAGGTCGCGATCCCGCAACGTCGTGGGGGATAGGTCCCGACGAATCCGATTCGAAGGTCCGGATCGCTCACGGCTATTGGGCCGCGGCGGGGGACAGCTCACGCCGGCAGGACCCGCAGACTGTCGCGGTCTGCCTGACCAACTGCCGACAGAATGGGCAGGTGATGCGCGCGGGATTGGCGGCGACGGCAACTTCACCCGGCTGCGCGATCCCCGCCAGGATACGCAGACCGTCTAGGAGAGCCTCCAGCTGTTCCTTGATTGCGGCGCGGAGCTCGGCGAGGCGCTTCATGCGCGTCGTCCGTCAGCCTACGCGCCGACGGAAACGGGTGAGTCCGACTTCTTCTCGACGATCGGCGGTGAGACCTTCACCCCGTCGTCGCCCTCTTTGGCGGCTTCTTGCCGGGCTTCTTGCCCGGCCTCTTGGCCAGGAGCTCCAGCCTCGGCCCGGACGGGCTTCGGCCCGTAGTGGTTGAGATCCTTGATCCCTTGCTTCGTCAGTTTCGGTTTGGTGTCCATCTCACCATAATAGATGGACCCGGGAGCAGAAGTAGGCCAGACCGAAGTTTCAGCAGATAGCATCGAAAAAAGCGAACTATCAGGTTTGCCCAGTACGCTGGTGATGACACGTGCGTGGCGGTTGAAGGCGGCGGCCGTGGGGGCGATCCGGCCTGCTTCGTGCTCGAGCTCCGCCATGGCGTCCAAGAGTGAGGCGAGATCGGCCGCCGCCAGGGGAAATCCCAGCGAGAGGATTTCGCCGCGCAGGATGGACAAGATCCTGCTCATCACGTGCTGCTGCCCCGCGCGGGTCACGAGCTCGAGCGTGCCCATCAGCTCGTTCACCACGTTCAACCGCTCGGCGAACGCGACGGTCAAGGTTTGGATCCCCGCGAGAGCGGCGAGGTCATCTGGCTCTCGTCGTGCTCTCGAGCGAGCGCCCGCGCGACGGAGCGCGACAGCCGCTCGGTCGCGCCATCGGCGGCGGCGAACGGATCGGTGTGCGTGTCCTCGACGCTCACCGGCCGCGGCAAACCCACCTCGATCCGACAGTGCACTTGCGCTGGCCCGCTCCCCGCAGCGATGCCCGTGAATCGAACGCCCACCTTGTCGATCCGCTGGCCGAACCGTCCCAGGGCCAGTGCCAACCGGCGTCTCACGTGGATTCGCAGGCGCTCGGTCAGCGCGACGTCTCGCGCCGAGAGTCGGATCTTCATCGTTCGGCCCTAGCGTGGGCGAGCGGCGATGCGTCGGCTATTAGGAAGTTTCAGAGCCCATTATCGAAAAAACCGATATATCGTCCAGGCCATGGAGTGGCTCAACTACCATCACCTGCAGTACTTCTGGGTGGTGGCCCGGGAGGGGAGCATCGTGCGGGCGAGCGCGGAGCTTCGCTTGGCCCACCCCACGATCAGCGGCCAGATCCACAAGCTCGAAGAGGTGCTGGGCGAAAAACTCTTCGCTCGTCGTGGGCGCAACTTGATCCTCACCGAGGCAGGCCGCGTGGCGTTCCGGTACGCCGACGAGATCTTCTCGTTGGGACGGGAGTTCGTCGATACGCTCAAAGGCCGGGCCAGCGGACACCCGTTGCGGCTGGTGGTGGGCATCGCCGACGTGCTGCCAGCCTCCTTGGTGCGACGATTCCTGGAGCCGGCCTTCCGGCTTGGCCAGCCGGTGCGCGTGGTCTGCCGCGCGGACAAGTCGGTCGAGGAGTTCGTCGCCGAGCTGGCGCTTCATCGCGTCGACGTGGTGATCGCGGACGGACCGTCCAGTTCCGCAGTTCCTGTCCGTGCCTTCAGCCACCTGCTCGGCGCCTGCGGGACCTCGTTCTTCGCGGCGCCCAAGCTGGCGTCATCGATGAAGCGGAAGTTTCCGCGCTCGCTCGAGGGGATCCCCTTCCTGCTGCCGGGCGCTCCCTCGACGGTTCGTCGCTCGCTCGAGCAGTGGTTCATCGCCGAGGATGTGCACCCGACGATCGTCGCGGAGTTCGACGACAGCGCCCTGGCGAAGTCATTCGGGATGGAGGGGATGGGCGTCTTCGCCGCCCCCACGGTCATCGAGCGCGAGGTGCTCCACCAGTACGCGGTACGCGTCGTCGGCCGCTCGACCGCTGTTCTCCAGCAGTTCTACGCGCTCTCGGTCGAGCGGAAGATCAAGCACCCAGCGGTGGTGGCCATCTGTAAATCGGCCCGCCAGGACATCTTCGGTCGGACCTGAGCGGTCCTGCCGTCGATCAGTCGTCGACTACTTGGGGGTGCTGGTGATCTGGCGATCACGATGGCGCCGGGTGGTGCCGGCCAGCTTATTGATGCGATCGACCTCTTTGCGCTCCGCCACGAAGGTGCGGATGACGGAGTCGACGTTCTCTTTGAACCGAACCTTGCCCGCGCCGACCTCTCGCAGAGCGGCCACGGCCGACTTGTTGGTGCACTCGACCAACCGCGGCGCCCCGACGGCGATCTGCCGGGCCCGGCTGGCCGCCAGGATCACCAAAGCGAAGTGATTGTTGACCCGCTCCAGACAGTCTTCGACCGTTACTCTTGCCACCTGCGCGCCTCCTTCATGAATGGGGCGTCTTTCCCGCGGACGGGGGTTGGTGGACTTCCGCTCGCGCCACGGCGCCGAAGCCACCTGGCAGCAGCCGTGCCAGGCAGAGGGAGAATGGCACGGCGTCGGTTGCTGTGCGCGGAATAAATGCGATTCCGCCGACAATGTCTGCCGATATTTCCCTTAGTCGGAGCGGGTAGGGGTGCCAAGGCCGAGGAATAGATAGAAATGATCCACGCCGAGCAAGATCAGGCGGATCGCCGCGGTGGGCGTGGCGAAGGTGTCGAGATAGTTGCCGTACGCCCTCATCGCTCCGTCTCGCGCCGTCGGCTCGCGCAGCGGATCGCCGTTCGTCCAGGGATTCGCCTCTAGGTAGTCGCAGTAGCGCGCCACCTGATACCGCACGCTCGAGGCGCCGTAGACCCGATCTCCGTCGAGCGGGTTCTTCGCCAACCAGGTCGCGAATGCCGCGAAGGACTGTCCGACGTTGCTCCTCGCGCTCAGGACCATGGTTGCTCTAGGGGTGGTCTGTCAGCAGACAGACGCACCCGCAAGGAATACTTTGCCGCCGCGGCCAGGCGGTCGCCGAATCTACGGTGTATGCTCGTCGAAAGGCGGTGGCCGGTCATGGGGAAAGCAGAAGATAAGCGGGCGGCCATCGTCGCCGCGCAGGCGGCGCGAGAGGCCGGGGAACGTGCCGCTCGAGGCGTCTCGACGTCGGCCCGACCCGCCCGCAAGGAGAGGCCCAAGTGGGCGATGCGACGGGGACGGCCTCCGAAACCGCAAGAGTGACGCTGACTGCCCGGCCTTTGTGACGACGGGCTACTGCATGAGCTGCGGGGGCATCTCGACCGTCGCGCAGAGCACCAGGTCGTCGAGGTGATTCTTGGCGGTCACCGCCCGAAGAAGGAGCGCCAGGAGTCCCGGCGACGCGATTACCTCTTCCCCGTCGCTCTCGGTCACCGCCGCCACGGCCTCGTCGAGATCGTCGCGCGCGATTGAGAGAGCCTGTCGCGCTGCGACGACATCCACGGCCGGATCGTTCGACATACGCTCTTTTATAGGTGCCTCCGCAGGGGCACGCTACGTGTTTGAGGCTGCTCCCGCGCGGTTCACGATTGTGCTGGCGCCGGGGAATGGCACGCGCATGCTTCCCCGCGACGGGGAATGGTCGCCGGGAGACACTTCAAAGGGATCGCTGCCTCGGGGGGCGTGGCGATCGGCCCGGCGCATCTGCTGGTCAGCCGGGCGGCGGTGGCCGAACGGCGGATCCTTCGCGCGGATCGCGAGGCGGAGCTGGCGCGCCTCACGACGGCGCTTCGCGCGGCGGATGAGCAGCTCGACGGCCTGCGGCAGTTCTTGGCCGGGCGCAGCGCCGACGGAGAGGCGCTGATCGAAGTCCAGCGTTTGATGCTCCGGAGCCCGGAGATCGAAGGGGAGACCCGTCGGATGATCGGGGACGAGGCGCTGGCCGCGGAATGGGCGGTCACCCGCGCCATGGATCACGTCCGCGCCACGTTCGCCGCCTTGCCCGATCCGTTCTTTCGCGCTCGCGGCGCCGACTTCGAGGCGGTCGGCGAGCGGCTGGTGCGCGTGTTGCTCGGGCTGCCCGACATTCGCCCCGGCGCGGGGGCGCGGAAGGGGTCGATCGCGGTCTGCTTCGAGCTGACGCCGCTCGACCCTTACCAGCTCGAGCGGGCCGGCGTCATCGGGATCGTCAGCGAGCGGGGCGGGAAGACCTCGCACGCCGCTCTCGTCGCTCGGGATCTGGGGATCCCTTACGTCGCCGGAATAAAGAATCTGGGTGCCCACGTGCCTCCCGACGCCACGCTGATCGTCGACGGATCGCACGGCGAGCTCGTTTTCCAACCGGACGAGGAGACGCTCGCCCGCTACCAGTCGAGCATGGCGGTCGGCCGTCAGCGTTCCCTGGCTCTGACGTCGCTGCGCGACCTCCCCTCCGTCACGCTCGACGACGTGCGCGTCCATCTGGGGGCCAACGTCGAATCGGTCGCCGGCATCTCGGCGGCGCGCGCCGTCGGGGCCGAGTCGATCGGTCTCATGCGCACGGAGTTTCTCTACCTCGATCGAACCGATCTGCCGAGCGAGGAGGAGCAGTACGCGGACGCCATCTCGGCCCTGCGCGCCGCCGAAGGCATTCCCGTGACCTTCCGGACGCTCGACCTCGGGGGGGACAAGCTCCCTACGGCGCTCCGGATCGCGACCGGCGCCAACCCGGCGCTCGGGATGCGGTCGATGCGCTTCTCGCTCGAGCGCCCCGACATCTTTCGGACCCAGCTCCGCGCCCTCTATCGCGCCTCGTCTCACGCACCGATGCGGCTGATGCTGCCGCTGGTCTCGGGAGTCACCGAGCTCGAACGGGCGATCGCGATCTCTGACGACGTGGCTTCTGCGCTGACACGGAAGGGGAACGTCACCGTCGGACAGGGCTCGCCGGTCCCGCTCGGCGTCATGATCGAGACGCCCAGTGCCGCCTTGACCGCGGACCATCTGGGCCGACGCTGCGCCTTCCTCAGCCTCGGGACCAACGATCTCATTCAGTACGCCTTCGCGGCCGATCGCGACAATGACGACGTCGCCTACCTCTACCAGCCGCTGCATCCCGCCATGTTGCGGCTCCTGAAGACGGTCATCGACGCCGCCCGCCTCGTCGGGGTTCCGCTCTCCATCTGCGGCGACATGGCCTCGGACCCCATGCTGACCTGGATTCTCGTCGGGCTGGGGCTGCGCGAGCTCTCGATGGACCCCTCCTCGATTCCCCTGGTCAAGGCGGTGGTTCGCGCTTCGAACATGGCCGAGGCGGAGGCGCTCGCGGCCGAGGCACTGACGCTCGACAGCGAGATTCAGGTCGGGGAGCTGGTCGGGCGGCGGATGGCGGAGCGCCTCCCCGCCGAGGTCGCGGCCTTGGCGGCTGTCTGACACCCTCGTGACCGAAACATGACCGGGCCCTGACGGGAAAACTGGCATGTTGGGAGCGTGTCCGCTACCAATGCTGACTGGTCTGTGACCCCCCCCCCCGAAGCGCTGACAGCACCAGCGTCGCCCGAACCGGCGGCCGAAGCGTCGCCCGCGCCAGTAACCTGGCGCAGCTACTTTCGTGTCACGACGGTGTCATTCTCGATGGTGCACGTCGCAGCCGTCGTGGGCGCCATCTGGTTCTGGTCCTGGGGAGGCCTGGCGCTGGCGCTCGGGTCGTACTTCGTCCGGATGGTGGTCGTGACCGCCGCCTACCACCGGTATTTTTCGCACAGGGCGTTCAAGACCTCGCGGGTCTTTCAGTTCATCCTGGCCGTCGCGGCGCAGACCGCCGGCATGAAGGGGGTGATCTGGTGGGCCAGCCATCACCGCTGGCACCACAAGTATTCGGACACCCCGAAGGACGTTCACTCCGTGCGTCAACGTGGCTTCTGGTACTCGCACATCGGCTGGGTGCTGAGCAGCACCTGGACCGAGACCGATCCGGCCTCGGTGAAGGACCTGACCCGCTTCCCTGAGCTGCGTTTCCTCGACCGCGACAACATGGCAATCGTTCCCATGGTGCTGTTCGCCCTGGCCTTCCTGCTGATTGGCGGCGTGCACAGCTTCATCTGGGGTTTTCTGGTCTCCTCGGTGCTCGTGTGGCACGGCTCGTTTTCCATCAACTCGCTGGCCCACCTCATCGGCCGGCGCCGCTACGAGACGAACGACGACTCGCGCAACAGCTTCCTGTTGGCGGTCGCCACGACGGGCGAGGGGTGGCACAACAACCACCACCGCTATCCGAGCTCGGCCAGGCAGGGGTTTCGCTGGTGGGAGATCGACGTGACATACTACGTGCTGTGGGTGCTCGCGCGCCTTGGCATCATTTGGGATCTGCGCCGTCCGCCCCAGGGGGCGTGAAACGGCGCGTGAAACGAAGGGGCGTGCGACACCGCTCGCCCACCGCAGTCTTCCTGCACCGCGCCCGCATCACGTTCATGCTGGCGGCGCTTGTGCCGACCGTGCTCATGACGGCGATCGGAATCATCCTGGTCGCCTCGGGCGGGTCGAAGTCCCTCTCGATCGTCGGTGGGATCCTGGTGTTGGCCTTCTGCGCCACCGCTCTGGCCGGCTACACGATGGGGAACATCTTCGTCACCCGGGGGGCGAACCTGGCCTCCATCCAGAACGAGTTCCTCTCGTCGGTCTCGCATGAGATCCGGACGCCGCTCACCTCGATCCTCCTGTTCATCGACACGCTGCGGGCGGACAAGATCGAATCTCTTGCCGAGCGGCAGCGCTGCCTGGCGATCGTTCATCAGGAGCTGACGCGCCTCGACGGGCTGGTCGGCAAGCTCATCGAGCTGTCGAAGATTGAATCACGCCCCACCGCCTTCGAGCGCCACCCGGTGCGCGTGGCCGACTTCGTGGGGGACGCGTTGACCGCCTTCGAGGCGATGAAGATCGGTGGGGAGGCCCAAGTGGCCGAAGTCAGCACCGATCTCGATCCCGACCTGCTCGTCTACGGCGACCGATCAGCGCTGGCGCAGGCGCTGGGCAACCTGCTCAGCAACGCCTGGAAGTACACCCGACCGGCCGACAAGAAGATCGAGGTGCGCGCCCGCGCCGACCGCGAGATGATCTCGATCTCGGTCAGCGACAACGGCGTCGGGATCCCCCGGCTGGAGCAGGCGGCGATCTTCGACAAGTTCGAACGCGGTTCGGGGGCGGTCGCTGGCGGTACGGCCGGTTCGGGCCTCGGGCTGGCGATCGTGCGGGCGGTCGTCGAGGCGCATCGCGGGCGGGTCGAAGTTCGGTCGCAGGTCGATCACGGCGCGCGATTCTGCATCGTGCTGCCCCGCTACCGAGCGGCCACATGACCGAGGAGACAAGCGCCGGAGCGCTGGTGGCGATCGTCGAGGACGACGCCGCGATTGCCGAGGGGCTGGCCCTCAACCTCAAGCTCCTGGGATACCGGACCGAGACGATTGGCGATGGCGAAAGCGCCGTCGCGCGCGTCGAGGAGAGCCGGCCCGATCTCGTGCTGCTCGATATCACCTTGCCGGTGCAGAGCGGCCTGTGGGTGCTCGAGCGGCTCCGCGGGCGCCAGAACCAGGTGCCGATCATCGTTCTTTCCGCCCGTCAGGACGAGTTCGACAAGGTGGCGGCGCTCGGGCTCGGGGCGGACGACTACATCACGAAGCCGTTCGCTCTGGCCGAGCTCTTGGCGCGCGTGGCGGCGGTGCTTCGGCGGGCGCGCCTGAGCGACCCGACGCGGGTCTCGTCGACCCCGGACAGCCCGAGCGCGGCGGTTCAGCCCGACCAGGCGTTGCGCTTCGGCGATGTCACCGTCGACCTGGCGGAACGCACCGTGAGCCGCGCCGGCTGCCCGGTGAAGCTCACCCACCTCGAGTTCGAGCTGCTCAGCTTCCTCTGCAGCAACAGCGGCCGCGTCCACTCGCGGGAGGAGCTCCTGCGGCAGGTGTGGGGCTTTCAGCAGGGTCAGGCCCGGACCGTCGACAACTTTGTCGCGCAACTCCGCGCCAAGCTCGAGCACGATCCCGATCAGCCGCGGCACCTTCTGACCGTGAGGGGCAGCGGCTACCGCTTCTCGGCTGCCTGATCGGGGGATGGCCGGGGTCGCCCGTGCCAGTGAACCGCGTGGGCGACGATGGTGTCGAGATCCGGATAGCGCGGCTTCCAGCCGAGCCGCTCACCAGCCTGGCGTGCGTCCGCCACCAGCACCGGCGGATCGCCCGCCCGCCGGCCGACCTCGCGGACCGGCACCGAGCGGCCGGTCGCTTTCTCCACCGAGGTGATCACTTCCCGCACCGAGCTCCCCCGGCCTGTGCCGAGATTCAGATGGAGGCTCGTGGTCGGCGCCGACGCCGTCGCTTTCGCTCCTCGGGCGAGCGCGGCCAGGGCCAGGAGGTGCGCCTCGGCCAGATCGACGACGTGAATGTAGTCTCGCACCGCGGTGCCGTCTGGCGTCCGGTAGTCGGTTCCGAAGATCGACAGCGGATCGCCGCGACCATGCGCCGCCGCGATCGCCAGCGGGATGAGGTGCGTCTCGGGGGAATGATCCTCGCCGACCTCTCCGTCGGGATCGGCGCCGGCGGCGTTGAAGTAGCGCAGCGCCGCGTAGCGGAGCCCGTGGGCCTGTCCGTACCAGCGCAACATCCGCTCGACGGCCAGCTTCGTCTCGCCGTACGCGTTGACCGGGTTCTGCGGATGGCTTTCGGAGATGGGAACCTCCCGCGGCTCGCCGTAGGTCGCGCAGGTCGAGGAGAAGACCAGATCGCGCACGCCCGCTGCGACCATCGCGTCGAGCAGGTTGATCGTCCCCGCGACATTGTTGCGAAAGTATTTTCCCGGATCGGTCATCGACTCGCCCACGTAGGCGTAAGCGGCGAAGTGGATCACTGCCTCCACGGCGTGCTCGGAGAGCGCCTGGCGGATGGCGGCCGGATCGGCGAGGTCACCCTCGACGAGCGGTCCCCACTTCACCGCGGCCCGATGGCCGTAGACCAGGTTGTCGAAGACGACGGGGCGGTGGCCCGACGCCGCCACCAGCTTGGCGGTCTGGCTACCGATGTAACCGGCGCCGCCGACTATCAGGATGGACATGCCTATCGGATCCCCTGTTTCCAGAAACGCCGCAAGATCTTTCGACTCTACTGCGTGGTTACAGCCGGGCGTAGCTGGCGTCGCGATCGCTGCGGATCTCCCCGATGAGGGCGTCGAGCGCGGCCGGCGTCCGGGCCTTGACGGCGGCAAAGTTGGCGCGCGCTATCTCGTCCGAGAGATCGCCGCCTGCGGGCGCCAGCCGGTCGAGGAGGCTGGCGCGCACGAGCTGCAGCATCGGATCGGGCGTGCGACGGATGAACGACACCAGCGCGCCCACGTTTGCGACGGTGACGGCGGCGGCGGTGGCGCTCTCGCCGCTCCCCGGATGAAAGGCCGCCAGCAGGAAAGGTGCGCGCTCGGCGGGCGCGCGGCGGGCGCGGTCGGCGCGCCGTACGCGCTCGGCGAAGGATCCCCAGGCCGCTTCCGTCAGCGTCGCGCGGGGGAAGATCGCCAGGCCGATCGAGACGGCGGGATCCGGCGCGATCTCGTCGATGAAGGCGAGCACACCGTCGAGGTCAAGTGCCCCCGCAGTTGCCAGCTCGGGCACCGGCTCGACCAGCACGCGGCGGGCGACGGCGCCGTCGCGCCAGGCCTGCGCGGCCCAGGGGCAGAGCCCCCAGCCGATCACCACCTCCTCGACGTAGCGGGCATTCAGCCGCAGCGCCTCGGTGCAGAGCGGCGACTCTCCGCTCACGCCGGCGCGGCCGCCTTGTCGCCCGATTCGACGAACGCACCCATGTGGCGGAACTTCGCGTAGCGATCGGCCCGCAGCGCCTCCGGCGACATGGCCGAGAGCTCGGCCAGGTGGCGCCGCAGCGTCTCGCCCAGATTGCGCGCTGTGAGATCGTGGTCGCGGTGCGCGCCCCCCGGCGCTTCGGGGATCACCTCGTCGACGATCCCCAGACGCTGCAGGTCGGTGGCCGTCATCTTCATCGCCGCCGCCGCGTCCGGCTTGCGGTTGTCGTCGCGCCAGAGGATCGACGCGCACCCCTCGGGAGAGATCACCGAGTAGGTGGCGTACTCCATCATCAGGATCCGGTTCCCCACGCCGAGCGCCAGCGCGCCGCCGGAGCCCCCCTCGCCGATTACCGCGCAGATGATCGGCACCGGCAGGCCGGCCATCACCTCCAGGTTCTTGGCGATCGCCTCGGCCTGGCCGCGCTCTTCGGCGTCGACGCCCGGATAGGCCCCCTGCGTGTCGATCAAACAGAGGATGGGGCGCCGCATCCGGGCCGCCAGGTCCATCAGGCGCAGCGCCTTGCGGTACCCCTCCGGCTTCGGCTGACCGAAGTTGCGTTGCACCTTCTCCTTGGTGCTGCGCCCCTTCTGGTGCCCGAGCACCAGGACTGGCACCCCGTCGAACGTCCCGAAGCCGCCGACCACCGCGGGATCGTCGGCGAAGCGGCGATCTCCGTGCAACTCGACGAAGTCACCCACCAGGCGTTCGATGTAGTCGAGCGTGTAGGGGCGCGCGGGGTGTCGGGAGAGCTGGACCTTCTGCCAGGGCGTCAGCTCGGCGAAGATCTTCTGCTGCAGCTCACGCGCGCGCCTTTCGAGCAGCGCGATCTGCGGGCGCAGCTCGGAGGCGCCGCCGCTCACCCGGATGAGCTCTTCGATCTTTCGTTCGAGGTCGACCACCGGGCGCTCGAAGTCGAGCGTCGGGGTGTCGTTGACGCGGGCGGCGGAGACTGTTGCGGGTTCGGCCATCGGGTCTATTTATTCCTCTAATCGAGAAACGCGCGCAAGAGGACCTGACCCTGCGTCGCGGCAGCGGGGGTCGGCTGCGGGACGCCGCCCACCGGCGTTCCCACGGCCCAGGTCCCCTGCGCGACGTCGGTGGCTGTCGCCGCGCCGAGCGCATAGAGAATCGTCGCCGGGAGATCGGCGGGCGTCGCCGGCTGACCGGTGACGACGCCGGCGCGCACGCCTGGGCCGAGCAAGATGAGGGGGACGTGGCGCGACGATCCCGGGCCGTAGAAATCGGATCCCGGATCGTCGATGGTCGTCGCGCCGCGGCTGGTGATGATCACCAGCGCACCCGGCACCCCCTGCGCGGCATCCTGGGCGGCGGCGGCCAGTGCCGTGAGCTCGCTTTCGGCCTGGCTGCTGTGGCGATTGGCGGTTCGCGTGCCGCCGAGAGCCACCACCGCCAGAAGGCCGCCCGGATTTGCAGCTGCCAGCGCCCCGAGCTGGGGACCGAGCTGATTTGGCGCCGCGGCGCCGGCGGTCGTCGCCGGCGGATTGACGTGCAGCAGGTGAAAGTCGTCGGTGCCGATGAACGCCGTCGTCAGGCCGCGCGCCGTGACGGCGTCGAACAGGCTGCCGCCGGCGAAGATGGCCGGCGCGCGCCAGGCCGCAGAGCCGTCCGGATTGGCGACATGGTTCGCGGGCGGCGGCATGGCCAAGAGGCCCTGTCCCGGGGGGAAGGTCACGGTGGGGTCATCCTCGGCGGCGGCGACGAACGGCGCCACCGGGTAGCCGCCGGCGAGCATCTGGTACTCGGTGACCGGCCAGTCGCGGTTCGAGCTCCAGCAGTCCTCGAAGCGCGTTCCGGTCGCCGCCAGCGCGCGGAAGCCGGCCGCCGCCGTGGCGGTGACGTCGTCGGCGAAGAGCTCGTCGTCGTAGAGGCCCGCGACGTCGAGCACGATTACGTTGGTCGCGGTCGCCGTCGGGGCGGGTGGCGTCCCTGCGAATCCGCTCGCCGCAAGCACCAGATCGCGCGCGCCGTCGGGCGGATCGGGGACGGCGATTGTCTCGCCTGGATCGCCGACCATCGCCGCCTGGATCGCGCCGCGCGCGGCGGTCTGCAGGGCGACTGTCCCGCCGCCGGGCTTGCCGTCCATTTTGCCGAGACTGGCCAGCGCCGTCGGCGCGACCTCCGGGTGCAGCACCGGGTGCGGCAACATCACGCCGCTCTTGAACGCCGGTCCGGCCATGATGAGCGGGACGTAGAGCTCGTCGGCGGAGAAGCCGCCATGCCGTCCGTAGGGGTACTGGGTGTGCTCCTGGAACGGTCCGGGCGTGGTGTTGGTGGCGTCGACCTTGTTCAGCGTCCAGTCGTCCTTCGGGAAGACGACGATGTCGGCCTGGTTGGGGCTGGCGGCGCGGAAGTCGTGGAAGCTACGGGTGCCGAGCGCGCCGTCCGCCGTGAGCGTGCGCGTCGTGTCGAGCCCCACGATGGTGCCCGACTGGATCAACGCGAGCAGCTTGCGGGTGACGTCGGCCTGCGCCGCCGCGCCTGCCGCGGTGCCGGCGCCGGGGACAACCGCGTAGATCTGCGCGTCGCCGTCCTCGTTGAGCAGCGCATAGCTCGAGGTGTCGAGCCCCATCGCCGGACCCAGAGACGTCACCAGCGCGGCCATCTGCCCGTCGGCGTTGGCGCCCCCCTGCGTACCAAGGACCACTTGGTTGTGCGTGTCGACCTTGCCGTGATCGAGCGTGAAGAGGATGTTCGTGCTGTCGAGCAGGTTCTTGTCGGTGAGCGCCGCGATGAGCTCGCCGAGGCCGGCGTCGTAGTCCTCGATGATCTGCGCGATCTGCGCTCCGTTGGCGCCGTACTGGGTGGTCGGGTCGTCGTCGAGCGCGAGGAAGTCCCAGATGAACATGAAGGCCGGCATCGGATGGTTGCGGATGTAGTCGGCGGCGGCGCGGAGCGTGAACTGGGTCTGCGTCTCGCCGCTTTCGGGCGGGCCGTCGTAGCTGTAGCCGTTGGCGACGTTCGACGGGTACCCGAGCGAGTTGGTGAGCAGGTTCTTCGCCGTCGGCTCGTCGACGGTCAGCGGCCCGAACGGCGTCTGGAACATGGTCCCCAGGATCGACAGGTGGACATCGTCGGCGCCCGCCTCGAACGGCGGCAGCTCACCGACGTAGGCCGAGCGGCCGCCGGCCGCGTGCGTCGCGCCGTAGACGCTGTCGCCCCGGACGCGCAGCGGGTTCTTGTCCCACTCGGCGTAGTCGCCGACGTTGAGCTCGCCGCCCACGGAGACCGGCGAGACAAAGCCGTTGTCGCGCCCCAGCCAGTCATTCGCCGGCACGTTGTTGCCATCGGGATACTGACCGGTGAGCAGCGCCATGTTGTTCTGATTGCTGTGCGTCGGGACGACGACGCGCGTGAACGCCAGCGTCCCCCGCGCGATGAGCCCCTTGATGCTGGGGGCGTTGGCCATCCAGAGACCAGCCAGGCCGTGGTCGTCGATGTCGATCTCGATCACGTGGCCGCTCGGGCCGGAGGGGGCGCTGCTGCTGCCGCCGCAGCCGAGCGCCAGCGCCGCGAGAGACAACAGCGCCACGCACGTGGCCCGCCCCGCCCGCCACGTGGTCATGGGCCGAACTCTAGCCGAAAATGCGGCCGGTTCTGGCAGCGCAGCCAATTTCCTAGCTCTGGCAGCGCGGGCAATAGAATGTTGCGCGGCCGGCCTGAACGGTACGCACGATGACGCTCTTCGTCGAGCTGGATGGACATTGCGGGCAGCGCTCCCCAGCGCGGCCGTAGACCAGGAACGGATTCGGGATGGCGCGCTCCTCGACGTAGCCGATATCGGCGCCGCCGCCGTCGGCGCCGGCCTTCGCGAACGTCTTCAGCGTGAAGTCGATCGACTTGCGGATGGCGGTGGCGAGCCGCTTCACCTCCGCCGGCGAGAGCGAGCGCGCCGGACGCCGGGGGTCGATCCCGGCCCGGAACAGAGACTCACTGGCCTGGATGTTCCCGACACCGGCCAGCAGCGTCTGATCGAGCAAGACAACTTTGATTGGCGCCTTCAGACGTGCGAGCTGCTTTGCGAAGGCCGGGACGTCGATCCCGTCGTTGAGCGGGTCCGGACCGAGCGCAGCGATTTCGGGGATCGACTCGAAGCGCGCGCCGGCGACCAGCCGAAAGCGTCCGAACATCCGTTGGTCGACGTAGCAGAGGCGCGCGCCGCCGGCGAGGTCGAGCTCGACGCGCGTGGCGGGAGGCGCCGGAGCCTTGCCCCTGCGCAGCAGCCACTTTCCGGTCATCCCGAGGTGCGACCAGACCCCCAGCGGAGCGCCAGCCTTGCCGCGGGAGGCGAACGTCAGGAGAAGGTTCTTGCCGACCCGGCGCACGCTCTGGAAATGGGCGCCGGCCAGGGCCTCGACGGCCTTCGGCCTCGCCGGACGAAAGAGGCGCGCCGCTTTGCGGTCTGCCCGGACGCCGCGGATCGTCTTCTTCCCCGCCCAGCGCCGCAGGCTGCGGGCGGCGACCTCGACCTCGGGGAGCTCGGGCATGTCAGACCGCTGCCCGGATGCGCGCCGCGAAGTCGTCCCGCTCAGCGTCGCTCGCGTAGGGGACGCGCGGCCAGAAGAAGCCGCGCAGGCCATCTTTGCGGCGGCGGGGGACGACGTGGGTGTGGAGGTGCGCCACGCTCTGCGAGACCTTGTTGTTCATCGCCACGAACGTTCCGTCCGCTTCGAGGCCGTTTTCGACGGCGCGGGCCAGCCGCTGGACCGCCGTGAAGTAGGGCCCGACAGCGCCCGCCGGCAGATCGGTCAGCGTGGCGACGTGGGCCCGCGGGACTACCAGGACGTGCCCCTTGAAGACCGGGCGCGCGTCGAGGAACGCCACCGCCGCGTCGTCACTGGCGACGATGGTCGCGGGTCGCGTGCCGTCGACGATCTCGCAGAAGGCGCAGCCGGCGACGCTCATCCGGTCGTCTCTGCCTCTTCTTCGAGCGGGGCCAGGGCCTGGCCTGGCGCTGGGCCGCGGGCGATCACTTCCAGGGCCGCCTCGACCGTCGGGATGGTCGAAAAGCGCCCGGTGGCGGCCTCCTTCTTGAACCAGGTCCGCTGACGGCGTGCGTAGGCGTGCGTGGCCCGTACGGTCTCGCTCGTCGCGTCGGCCAGCGTCGTCGTTCCGTCGAGCACGGCGCCGAGCTGCCCATAGCCGAGCGCCTGCATCGGCTTCAACCCGGCGCCGTAGCCGGCGGCGCGCAGCGCGCGGACCTCGTCGAGAAATCCGGCGGCGAGCATCGCTTCGATGCGCGCCTCGATGCGCGCCCGCAGCTCCTCGAGGGCGGGGTCGAGCACCAGCGTGGTCGGCTGGAGATCACGCGGGCGGGGCGCTTGACGGCGGAGCGTGGTGATGGCGATCCCCGTCTGCTCGTAGACCTCCAGCGCGCGGCTGGTCCGCACGAAGTCGCGCGGCGCGATCCCGGCGGCCGCCTCTGGGTCGACCTGGAGGAGGCGCACGCGCAACGGCTCGTTCCCCTCGCTCTCGTAGATCTCGCGGTGGCGCGCGCGGAGAGCCGGATCGGGTGGGGGGGCCTCGAACAGGCCGGCCGTGAGCGCCCGGTAGTAGAGGCCCGTCCCTCCGACGACGATGGGGAGCCGGCCGCGACCCGCGATGCTCTTGCAGGCGGCGCGCGCCAGCGCCGCCCACCGCGCGGCGTGAAACGGCTCGTCGGGGTGGCAGAGGTCGAGGCCGTGGTGCGGGACCCGGCGGCGCTCCTCGCGGGTCGGCTTGGCGGTGCCGATGTCCATCCCCAGGTAGACCTGCTGCGAGTCGCAGGCGACGATCTCGCCGTCGAGACGTTCGGCCAGGGCCATCGCGAGTGCGCTCTTGCCAGCCGCCGTCGGGCCGAGCACCGCGACGATGCGGATCGCGCCGGCGTCAGACACGTCCGAAGCGCCTCTCAATTTCGCCGAGCGGCATCCGAAGCATCACTGGCCGTCCGTGGGGACAGTGCGAACGGAGATCGACCTCGTCGAGCTGCGCCAGGAGCGCCAGCGCCGCGGGCCGACCGAGCGCGTCGCCCGCGCGGACGACGCTGTGGCAGGCGACCGTCGCCAGCAGATGATCGACCCGCTCGAGGTCGCCGCCCGAAAGCGGCGTCCCTTCGGCGAGCTCCGCCAGCACCTCGCACAAGAGCGGCTTGGGATCGGCGTCCTTGAGCGGCTCGGGAAGGGCGTGCAGCATCACCACGCCCGGCGCGTGCGGCGCCACCTCGAAGCCGAGCGCCTCCAGAACGTCGTGCGTGGCCGCGGCCGCCGCCGTCTCGCCGACCTCGATCGGAATCGGGAACAGGAGGCGCTGGCGCGGAATCTGCCGCCGCTCGTGCGCCGCTTTCAGGCGCCCGTAGACGACCCGCTCGTGCGCCGCGTGCTGATCGATCAAGACGAGTGCGTCGTTCGCCTCGCACACCAGGTACGTCCGGTGGATCTGCCCGATGTAGTTCAGCGCGCCGAAGAACTGCGGCCCTGAGCTCGTCGGCGGCGGGCTGTCAGCAGCGTCGCGGGCGCGCAACGGCAGCGAAAACGCGCCCTGCGCCGGCCGCTCGAACATCAACGCCGCCGGCGGTGATTCGGCCGAACGTCCGACGGTATCTCGGAACGTCCGGTAATTTGGCGGTTCTGTGAAGGTACGCAACTGACCGTCTCCGGCTCGCAGCCAAGGTGCGCGGGCGATGGCCGCGCCGACGACGTGGCGCACGGCCGCGTAGACCTCCTGCGCGCGCGCGAAGCGAACCTCCATCTTCTGCGGATGGACGTTGACGTCGACCTCGTGCCCCGGCAGGTCGAGAAACAGCGCCGCCAGCGGGTAGCGACCTTTTTCGAGGAGCGGCCCGTACCCGAGCGCCAGCGCGTGCAAGAGCGAGCGGTCGCGGACGAACCGCCCACCGACGAACAGGAACGTCGAGCGTGCCGTGGCCGACACCTCCTCGGGCCCGGCGAGGAAAGCCCGGACGTGGTTCCCCCCCTCGTCACCGACCGCTTCGTGGAGCGCGCTCGCCCCGCGCCGCGCCAGCGCCGCGCGCACCCGCTCGGCGAGATCCCGGTGGACCGGCAGATCCAGGGCCACCCGCCCGCCGACCCGCAGCCGCAGATGCACCGACGGGTGGGCGAGCCCGAGCCGGAGCATCGCCTCCGACACGTTCGCCGTCTCGGTCGCCTCGGCCTTGAGGAACTTTCCCCGCGCCGGCGTGTTGAAAAAGAGATCGCGCACCGTCACCTGCGTCCCCGGCGGCATCCCGATCTCTTTCGCGCTGGTCTCGACGCCCGCCTCGACGGTCAGCTCGAACCCCGCCTCCGCCTCCGCCGGGCGCGTCGCCAGCGTCAGCCGGGACACGGCAGCGATCGACGGCAGCGCCTCGCCGCGAAACCCGAAGGTGGTCAGCCCCCAAAGGTCATCGGCGGCCGCGATCTTCGACGTCGCGTGCCGCCGCAGGGCCAGGCGGGCGTCGTCGGGCGCCATGCCGCAGCCGTCGTCGACCACCCGACAGAGCCGCCGTCCGCCCGCTTCGATCTCCACGTCGATTCTCCGGGCGCCGGCGTCGATGGCGTTCTCGACCAGTTCCTTGACCACGGAGGCTGGTCGCTCGACCACCTCTCCGGCCGCGATCTGGTCGGCCAGCGCCGACGGCAGCACGCGAACCTTCGCTCGCACCGCGGTGGTCGCGCCGTCCATCACGACGAACACTACTCAAAAACAGCGACCCCCGAGCGGATCTTTGACAGGGTCCTTTGATCTCCCGCGGAGGGACTACTGCCGCGGCAGCTTGCTCACCAGATCCTCGCTGGCACCGCGGACGGCGGCCTCCAGCGCCTCCAGCTCCATACTCGGTCGAAGTTGCGGGCGCCATTGCCGCCTGGGCTTCTGCACCGTTGCCTGACCGTTGGTCAGCATGAAGACGCCCCCCGATGGCTGCCGGCTCACCACCAGCTGGACCGCACAACTCACCTGCACGTCACGCCCCGTCGTCTCGACCGACAGCGACTTGATGACGCCGTCGACGGCATAGGTCCCGCGCTGTTGCCCCGGATCGACGTCGCCAAACGGGCGAAGCTGGTCGATCAGGAAGTCGCGCATGTGGCTCTGCAGGGCAGGGCCGGCCCGATGCCCGGGATCGCCGATCGCCTTGACCTCGAACGAGGTGGTCGGCGCGGCGTGCCGCCGGATGTCCGGCTCGCCCGGCACGTGGGGACCTTCGTCGCCTCCCAGGCGGCGCAGGGCCGTCCGGGCGGCGCGCCGGACGGGCGGCTCGGGGTCATTCAGCGCCGCCACCAGCGCCTCGCGCGGCAGGATCGACCCTATTTCACCCAGGGACTCGGCGGCCGTGGCACGCACGCCCGGCTCCGGATCGCGCAGCGCGCCGACCAGCGCCGGAACTGAGCGGACCTGGTGCAGCCGGCCCAGGATCAGCGCCGCCCCGACCCGCACCTTGAACGACGAGTCGCGCGCCAAGGACTCCTCGACGTCCTCGATCTTCACCTCGCGCGCGGCGCGAGCCGCGGTCTCGCACAGGGCCAGGAGTACCAGCGCCGTTCCGAGCAGCGCGACGGATGTCCGGAGCGCCTGGACGGGGGAGGGCAGTCGCACCGCACGTTCAGCATCGCCGATCGAGCACGTGTCGGTCAATCGACTTCGGTCGTGTATATGATGCGCCACCGACATGTCAGCCGTCTCCAACACAGACTCGAGCTCGATCTCACTTGCCTATTCGGTGGACGCCGACGACGCCTTTATGTTTCACGCTCTGCGCGCGGCAGCCATCGACACGGATGGGCTGACATTCACCCACCACCGCGACCACACCGCGGCACTCAACCGCCTGGCAATCGGCGGCGCCAAAGACGTGGTCGCCGTTTCGCTCGGCGTCTACCCGGCGATCGCAGCCGGCTATCAGCTCCTGCCTCACGGCGCGTCCGTGGGGCGGGGTTATGGTCCCGTGGTCGTGGCACCGCGCCCGCTGGCGCCGTCCGACCTGGCGGGGCTGCGGGTCGGGATCCCGGGCTCCACCACCACGGCCTGGCTGGTGTTGCGCCTCCTCGCGCCGCGCGCGATCGGGGTCGAGGTTCCGATTGCCCCGTTCAACCGGATCTTCGATGCGCTCGCGGCCGGCGAGGTCGACGCGGCGCTGTTGATTCACGAGGGGCGGCTGCTCTATCCGGCGCGCGGTCTCCACCTGGTGGCCGATCTCGGCGTCTACTGGCTGGAGAAGACCGGGTTGCCGCTCCCGCTCGGGGTCAACGTCATCCGCCGCGGTCTCGGCGCGCCGCTGGTGGCCCGCGTTTCGCGTGTTCTGCGGGCCAGCATCGCCTGGGCGCTCGCCCATCGCCCGGAGATGATCGCGCTCATCGCGGCCGAAGATCGTGGCGATAAAGCCCTGTCAGACAAGGCTCTTATAGACCACTACTTAAACCTTTACGCAAACAGTGATACCGCCGCGATCGCTGACGACGCGCGACGCGCAGTCGACGTCCTGTTTGCGGAGGCCCGCGCCGCAGGTCTGCTCTCCGACGAGACGTCGATCGACTGGGCGTCCTAGCTCACTGGTCGAACGGATCGACCCACTTCTTCCTAGTGGGTGCGGGCATCGCCGGATCCTCGTCTGGAGCCGCCTCGGTGCCCGCCGACGAAGAGTTGCGTGGCACCGTGGCGCCTGTCCGCTTGCGGGGCGCCGGTGGCGTGGCACGGACCGGCGCTGAGGCGACCTGCCGCGCGCTGCGGGAAGGGGGCAGCGGCGGGAGATGAGCGGCCCCTTTCTCGGCGGACTTCCTCGCAGACTTGCCCGCAGAGTTGCCCGCGGACTTCTCGGCGATCGGGGCGAGCTGGACGACCACCGCTTCGGTGGCCGCTGCTTGGGGCTGGACGTCCAGCGAAGCGGCAGCGAGTGAAGAGGGCGCCGAAGCCGCTGGTGGCGCGGCGATGGCCGCCGCAGGCCTCGTCGCTGGCTCGATCGGCGTCGTTTGCAGCACGATCGGTTCCGGCTCACGGGGCGCCGACGCTTCGCTCGCGCGGGCATGCATGTGGTCGATCGCCAGGGTGGTCACCATGCCGAAGGCAAAGGTGGTCAAGCAGAGCCCGATGAGCACGTTCTTCGAGATCACGATCTTGTCGGTGGCCGCGGCCAGCGTCGAGAACCTCGAGGAGCGATCCTGTGGAGGGATTCGTTCAGTCAGCAGGTTGGTCGGCATCGCCACGGGGACCCCTTCAAGCGCCGTGGCGGAAATGGGCGTCAGCGGCGGCGTTACGCTCCGTTTGACCCTGAACTTCCGATTCCCAACCGAAAAAGACCCACCCTCCGGTGACTGCAACACGAAACGTCTCCCCTCCGCGCGGGACGATAAGCCGGAAACGGTCAAGACGCTGTGTCAATCGAGTAGATCTTTCGTGAAGAGGGCGGTCGCGGACTCGCGGGTCTATACCGCACAGGTCCCCGTCGTGTGGGGTCACATCGTGCAAACGTCGGAGGCGCGCGGATCTTTCGCCAAATCGCGCGAAATCGTTCCTGTCAGGTTCGGGGCGGGAGGTCCTAGGAGGAGGGCACCAGGAAGCGCGCGATCAGCTCGCAGGCGGCGCGGGAAGCGGCCCGGTGGTGGCGCTGCCACTCCTCGTGCCCGGTCGGACCGACGCGGTTCGCGACCCCCAGAACGGCGCCGAAGGGGACTCCGGCAGCGGCGGCCGCACGTGCCACCGCGAAGGCTTCCAGGTTCTCCAGCGTCGCGCCGGTCGCCTCCGCAATTCGCCGCCCCAGCGCGGCCGATCGGGTGATGGCCAGCGGGGAGGCCACGTCGCAGGGCAAGTGGCGGGGCTCGCCAGCTCGGCCGCCGGCGAGCGCGGTCTGCAGGCTGCGTGACGTCGCAACCTGCACGACCATGGGCCCAGGCAGATAGGCCTCCCCCTTGAGCGCGGCCGTCGACATGCAGAGGATCTCGCCTGCCACCACGGCGGTTCCGATCGCCGCGCGCGCTTCCTTCTCGCGTCCGTAGATCCCGGCCGTGCCGACGAAGATGACGCGGGCAGGACGGGCCCGTGCAATGGCGCCCGCGGCGCCGACCGCGGCGTCGACCGCGCCGATCCCGACCGGCTCGAGCACGATCCCGCGCCTGCCGCGCACCAGGCGGCGAAGCGGGGCGATCTCGGGTTCGAAGGCCGAGACAATCAGCGTGCGCGCCACCTCAGGCCCGCATCGTTCAGCTTCGGCGATCGTTCAGCTTCGACAGCAGGCGCAGGATCTCGAGGTAGAGCCAGACGAGGGTCACCAGAATGCCGAAGGCGCCGTACCACTCCATGAACTTGGGCGCCCCCTGCCGGGCCCCTTGCTCGATGAGGTCGAAGTCGAGCACCAGGTTCAGCGCGGCCACGATGACCACCAGCAAGCTGATGCCGATGCCGAGGGGCCCCGACGAATAGATGAACCCCATCTGTACGCCGAACATGCTCAGCACCATGGAGAGCAGGTAGACGATCGCGATCGCGCCGGTCGCCGCGATGACACCGAGCTTGAACCCCTCGGTCGCCTTGATCGCTTTCGTCTTGTACGCAACCAGCATGACCGCCAGCGTGCCGAACGTCAGCGCCATCGCCTGGAACGCGATGCCGTGATAGCGGAGCTCGAACAGCGCCGAGATGCTGCCGAGTGCCAGCCCCTCGCAGACCGCGTAGATCGGCGCGGTCACCGGCGCCCAGCTCTTCTTGAAGATCGTCACCATCGCGGTGATGAATCCACCCAGCGATCCGATGAGCAGCCAGGGCATGACCATCCCGGGATCGCGCGATTCGAACAGCTGCCGCCAGGGCCAGATGGCGGCGAAGATGGTGACCGCCAGCAGGATCGCCGTCTTGTCGACCGTCCCCTGGATCGTCATCGCGCGCGCGTCGGTTCGAGACGCGCTGGGCGAACTCGGATCGACGGCCACGAAGCCGCCGAACGACTTCGACGAGAGGGCGGGATTGGAGGTGCGGAAGGCTGTTTTTAGGGCCATGCGCGGGAGTCTAGCACTGCCTTTCACAGGGCAACCACGAGGGAAATATTCCCTGCCCGGCGGGCAAAATCTCCGGCGAAAGCTAGGGGTTGGGTATCAGATCGTCGACCAGGACCGAGACGGTCGTGTTGGCCAGCGTCGCGTCGGTGGTCTTCCTGCCGAACGTGAGCATCTTCGAGGTGCCGGGCGTCCCGTCGAGCAGCTGGTCGGCGTCGGCGACGTACCCGACGTTGGCCAACGAGGCGCTGTCGATCGAGACGATCTGGTCGTTGACCTTGATGTTCTTGGCGGCCGCGTCACTGTTCGGGTAGACGGACGACACCACGAAGTTGGCGCCCACGGCGTCGAGCCCGATGGTGATTCCGACCCGCCGGAACTCGTCGGGGATCGGCGGCGTCAGGTAGGGCTGCAGGTGCAGCTGTTTGGCCGGGTAGTCGATGGAGACCAGAAAATTGCGCAGGAAGCTGCCGCCGAGGAGGCCGTCGATCTGGGTGCCCAGCTCGTTGCTGATGCCGTTCAGCAACTGGTCCGAGGGGGTGCTCATGATGGTCATCACCGGCGCGTTCGTGACCGTCACGCCGCCCACGCTGATGGTCTTGGCGCGGGTGAGCGACGCGTTCGAGGCGCCGGCGATCGTCATGATGGCGATGCCGCTCACCAGCTGGGCGCGTCCGTCGGAGATCAGCTGGCTGTAGACGGTGGAGCGCAACGACACCTCGGTCGCTCCCGTGTCGACGATGAACGGGTGGTCGACCCCGTCGAGCGTGACCGTCACCGGGATGCGCGTCGGGGGGATGTCGACGACGGGGCTGTTGATGGGGTTTCCCTGGGCGTCGCTGCCAAGGGTCACGGGTGATCGGCCGCCCCCTTTGAGGGTGAACGGCACCACCCCGCCTGGCAGCTGCACGTCGGTGCGCGTGGTGCTGGCGGTGCATCCGAGGCAGAAGCCCTCCATCATCGGCGCCGAGTAGTCGAGCTGAACCGAGAACTCGCGCATCACGTTGCCGCCCAGGATTCCGCCGAACCCGAGCGCGTCCATCATCGCGTTCGAGACCTGAAGCACCGGCGCGTTGTCGATGACCACCACGGGCTGTCCGGCGGCGTCGAGCAGCCCGAGGTTGACGGTGGTGGGGATCTGCGCCGCCGTGGTGGGCGGCGTCGCGTTGAACAGCGACGGGTCAATCAGGACGACCGGCGAGCCGGTGTCAATTAGCATCCCGAAGGATCCAGGATCCTCGGCCATCATGTTCATCGACGCGTTGACGAAGATCAGGTTGCCGGCGATGAGGGCGGTCGTCGGCTCGCCGAGGGTCCCCATCGTCGTGATCCCCGGGCCGGTAGGGCCGCCGGAGCCGCCGCCGCCGCAAGAGAGGGTCGTCGTCGCGACGAGTCCCCACACGACCAAGCTAATCTTCATAGACAAGATCTTCTGTCTAACCCCGACTGAACGCAATCGGTAGAGTGTGAACAGTCGGTTTCAAATCCTGTGCTAGTGTTTCGCCGCACATCCAAGGAGAACGAAATGAGTTTGGTCACCAAGAAGGCTCCCGATTTCACGGTTGACGCGGTCGTCGGCGACGGCGACTTCAAGAAGGTTTCGCTCACGGACTACAAAGGGAAGTACGTCGTTCTATTCTTTTATCCGGCGGACTTCACTTTCATCTGTCCGACGGAGATCCAGGAGTTCTCGCGGCGGCACGAAGAGTTCCGTGCAGCCAACTGCGAGATCCTGGGCGCCTCGACCGACTCCAAGCACTCGCACAAGGCGTGGGTGAAGGGCGGCCTCGGCAAGCTCAATCACCCGCTCTTGGCCGACTTCAACAAGACGGTGGCCCGCGACTACGGCGCGCTGATGGAAGACAACGGCATGGCGCTGCGCGCGACCTTCATCATCGATCCGCACGGGATCGTGCAGCACGCCTCGTACAACGCCGACCTGCTCGGTCGCTCGGTGTCGGAGACGCTGCGGCTCGTGCAGGCGCTGCAGACCGGCGAGCGCTGCCCCGTCGAGTGGAAGCCCGGCGCCAAGACCCTCGGCAAACCGGCTTAGAAATAGGGGACAGACCTTTTGCATCGACCCGGCGCGGGCGACTATGCTCGCGCCGTGGGGTCGGTCTTTAGGGTCGCTGCCTTAGCCGCACTGATCGCGCTCGCCGGCTGCTCGCAGGCGCCGGCGCCGCCCGCGGCCAAGCTCTGGACGCTGTTCGACGTCCAGACCCTCTATGCCAACGGCGCGACCGCCGCAAAACCGCTCGCCCCCGACGACGGTCTCCCGGGCGGGATTCCGCTGGGCGATCTCTCGGACGGAATGGGGCTCGTGGGCCACGTCGCTCTCGCCGACGGCTATCAGACCACCTTCGTCACCACCGAGGTCTGGTCGAACTATCCGCAGGTCTGGATGCAGCCCGCCTACGTGCCGGTGACCGGATGGGTCGACGGCCTGCCGACCCTGCTCGGCGGTCCGCCCTGGCACCCGATCTTCAGCGTCGGACCCGAGAGCGGGTTCTACAGCCCGTTTTGGCAGATCGTCTACGCCCAGGTCCCTGCCGACGCCGTCCCGGGAACGTTCACTTCCGCGAAGCAGATTCTGGACGGCGGCTATCCGTTGACCCCGAGCCAGGGCGAGACGCTCCCGCTGATCCCGAGCGGATTCCCGACTGTCCCCGGCCCCGGCCCGGGGGAGTCGGCCAGCGCGCCGCCGACGGGCTGGTGGGACGGCGCGAAGATCTCGTTCCTCAACTTCGGCGCGGCGACCTTCAGCTGGGATGAGGCGAACGTCGTGCAAGAGATCCCCTTCTATGTCTTCACCGTCGAGGGCGCCGACGGTCAACCGCACGCGCCGGCTGAAATCTTCCCCGTGTTGGGGACGGTGCCGTTCGGAACGCCGGTGCAGCCGCCCGATCCGAACACGCAGACCTCCGCGCCGACGATCGATGGCGTCGCTCGTTACGTCGCGTACTGGCGTGTCTACACGGTTCCCGTGCCGTCGTTCGCCACCGTCTTTGCCCCGCCCGGGACCGATCTCGCGAACGAATTGACTGCCGCCGGAGATCCCCCGACCGGCCAATACTCCGACACGTTCACCGGCTACTCCGCAACGGAGCTGGCGCCGTACCTCGGGATGGTGGCGATCGACAAGCTCGACCCCGCGACAGGTCTGCCTGCCTGTTTCGCCAGCGTTGGCGTCCTCGAAGGCTGCACCTGGCTCGAATCGCAACAGGCTCTCCAGGACAACCTCGATCTTTCGGCGGCTCAATCGACGGGGATCACCTTCGCCGGTCCGGTTACGCAGGTGAGGACGACGCCGGTGAAGCCGCTATGAGCAGGCGCCTGCTGGCGTTGGCGGTGGTTTTCTCGGCCGGGGCCGCGCGGGCGCAAACGCCGCCACCGCCCGAGTCCGAGCCCGAGCCGATCAACGACAGCGACGGCTACACGCCGGCCGTCGAAGGGGCAGGGGCTCCGTCGCCGCTGTCGATCAACGGCTACATCGATGTCGGCTTCGCCAGGGCGCAGGGGGACGGGACCAGCTTCGCGCCCGACGACGGGAGCATCCCCGCCGACTACGGCGTCGACACCTTCGCGCCGGCGGTGAACTCGCGCGGCGACGTTGCGTCGACCAACCCGAACGGACGGTTCGTGAACGGGTTTCTCCCGCGCTCGGTCGGGATCGGCGGGAACGGATCGTTCCTGCTCAACACGCTCGACGTCGATCTCAAGTACACGGCGGCCGCCGCGCCGTTGATGATCTTCTCGCGTGTGCAGTTCCTGCCGCGCTTCACCGGGAGTGGCGACGACACGCGGGTCTACGTCGAGCAGGCGTTCGGTCGACTGGTCCCGTTCGACAGCCAGGAATTCGCGCTCGCCGCCGGCAAGTTCGACTCGGTGTTCGGGATCGAGTACCTCGACAACCAGGCCAACATCCGCACCGGCGTGACCCCGTCGCTGGTCGCCCGCTACACGACCGGACAGTCGATCGGCGCCAAGCTGTTTTACCGGGTCCAGATCCAGCCGTTGCAGTCGGCGGTGAGCCTGAACGTCTCCGCGACCAACAGCGGTAACTTCGTCGAGTCGCTGCAGCCGCCCGACGCCAGCCTGACGGGTGAGCCGGTCGGCGCCGGACGGCTCGGCTACGAGCTGAACACGCGGGGCATCCAGGTCAAGCTGGGCGCCTCCGGCCTGATCGGACCGCGCAACGATCAGGCCAATCAAGCGGCGCATCAAAAGGCTTACGGGTTCGACGCGCGCGTCGCGGTGGCCGGAGTCTACCTCAACGCCGAGTACGTTCACGTCGACGAAGGGGAGGGGGGACCGAAGACGACGTCGTTGGGCAACTTCCCGATCTCCTCGACGTTCAATGTCCGCGGCGGGTACGTGCAGCTCGCCTACGCGCTGCCGCTGTCGCTCGGGGCCTTGCACAAGGTGACGGTCTACGGACGTTACGATCGCCGGCACGCCTGGTTCGAGGGGTTCACCCCGATCACCGTCGACCGGTTCACGGGCGGCGTGCGGATCGATCTGTGGGAGGCGATCATCCTGAAGGCCGAGTACCTCGACAACCGCGAGCTGGCCGGCGCGCCGACCGTCGCCAACAACGTCTTCACCTCATCGTTGGTGTATAGCTGGTGACGATGCGGCGGGCGCAAATCGCAGGTGGAACGCTGCTGGCGGCGGCGCTTTTCGCGCTGCCGGCGGTTGCCGCGCCACCGCCCTCGGATACGCGCGGCTGGCTCGGTGAAGAGCTGCCGCTTCCGCTCGTCGTGCGCACGCCACAGGATCTGGCGGTGAAGTCGGCGGCGGAGAAGCAGTACCTCATCTTCAATCTGCTGGCCGGCGGCAAGCTCGCCTGGGACGGCGGCGACTTTGCCAGCGCAGCGACGAAGTGGGAGGCGCTGCTGAAGATCCACCCGCTCGATCCCGATCTGGAGAAGACCGTCAGGCCGCTGGCGCACGAGGCGCGTGGCCGCGCTGGCGGTCAGGCGGCCGCCGAGGCGCCGCTGACGGCGATGCCTCCGTCATCGACGCCGTCTCCCTCGACGCTCGCCGTGCCGCCCCCTCCGGTCGCGCCCGTCATCCCCACGGCCAGCGTGAGCGGAACCGTGTCGGGCGGCGGTCCGCAGGGGCCGGGCGGAGCGGTCATCTGGCTGAAGAGGGCCAACGGTGAGACGCCGCGCCCGACGCCTGCGCACGGCAAGGTGATTAGCCAGCGCGGGAAGATGATCGTGCCGCACGTGCTGGTGGTTCCCGTCGGTAGCAGGGTCGCCTTTCGCAACGACGATCCGATCTTCCACAACATCTTCTCGCTCTCCAAGCCGAACGAGTTCGACACGGGGCTCTACAAGCAGGGAGCGACATACACGGAGACGTTCCGGCATCCAGGCGCCGTGCAACTCCTCTGCAACATCCACGCGTCGATGTTTGGGTTCGTCTTTGTCGTCGACACGCCCTATTACGCCGAATCCGAGGCAAGTGGGGCTTTCAACATCAAAGGCGTTCCGCCGGGCGAGTACGAGCTGCAGGTCTGGCACGAGGCAGCGGCCAAGCCGACGGTCGAACATCTCACCGTCGGTGCGGGCGGTGTTCATGGGCTGGCGTTGCGGGTGGGAGGCGACAAGCGCGCACCGCAGTTCCTGCCCGACAAGTCGGGCAAGCCGCGCCAATCTCACCTCGGCTATTAGGGGCGCAGCGCCTCAGAAAGCGCCCTTGAGGTAGTCGACCGCCTGGCGGGCGGCGTTCTCGAACGGATCGAGCTGACCGGGAAACAGATGCGTGGCGCCGTCGACGATCCAGAGACGTTTTGGCTCGGCCATTCCGCGGACGGCCGCTTCGATCGCGGCGCGCGCGCCGTACTCATCATCGGCGGCCTGGATGATTGCCTTCGGCTTGCCGCAAGAGGCTAGGAATCCGTAGTCGAACATCTCGAGCGCCAGCCCGACGCCGAGGAGCTTTGTCACCCGGGCGTCGCGCGCGCCGACCGAAAGCCCGACCCGCGCCCCGAACGAGAACCCCGCGATCCAGAGCGGGAGCGTCGGATGGCGCGCGTGCAGGAAGTCGAGCGCGTCGCGGGCGTCGTCCTCTTCGCCGCTCCCGTCGTCGTACTTGCCGGTCGAAGCGCCGACACCCCGAAAATTGAATCGGAGCGTCGCCACCCCTCCGTCGACGAGCGCCTTCGCCAGCCGATAGACGACATTGTTGTTCAGCGTCCCGCCGCCCCGTGGATGCGGGTGGCAGACCACGGCCGCCGCTACAGGCGCCGGCGGCTCGCGAACGATCGCTTCCAGCTGTCCGTGCGCGACCGGAATGACGGTGCGACCCGACGGCGAAAGCGGCTCCGACATCTTCGGCCGAACCTTAGCACCGCCGCCTGAAACAGCGGCCACATTGACCAAGTTCGGGAGATGGCCAGGTTCTAGCGGGGAGGGCTCAGATGAACGACGACCTCAAGCGCGAGATCAAGGGCAAGGTGGACAACATCAAAGGGCGCGTGAAGGAAGCGATCGGCGCGCTCAGCGGAAACAAGGAGACTCAAGCAGAGGGGACGGTCGAGCGGGTCGCCGGCGCCGCGAACGAGAAGGTCGGGGAGGTCGAGCGGAAGGTCGGCAAGGCCGTCGGCCACGAGGAAGCCGACGACGAGTGACGTTGGGCCAGCTGAAGCCGGCGCGCGCTACTTCGGCGCACAGTAGGTGAGGCCCGGATCGCCCGCCGTGATAACCAGCCCGCCGTCGATCCCGGCACCGGCCTCGGTCGCAAGGGTACATCCGAGCGACGGATCGTTGGTGCAGGGGGTCGTGGCGGAACAGGCGGGCAGACAGAGCTCGGTCGTGGGCGACAGGCGGGCGCACGCTGCGCCGGCTGGACAGGGGTGCGTGCCGTCGCAGACGGCGCTGCAGAGGCCGAGCGCGCCGACGTCGGCACAGAAGCCGGTGGTGCATGCGCTGCCGTCGAGGATGCCGTTGGCGTTGCGGCAAGAATCACCGAAGTCGCTCGAGGCGCCGATCGGCAGGCAGCCATGAACCCAAGCGCTCCCGCCGCCCGGAATCTGCTGGCAGACGAAGCCTGGCGCGCAGGCCGCCCCACCAGAGCAGTTCGTAAGGCAGGTGGGCGACGCCGCGCCTGCGTCCGACATGATCCCGGCGTCGCCGCCGTTGGTCGACCCGCCGAGAGCGAAGGTGGCGCAGACCGCGCCCGCGCCGCAGAACCCGGTCGCACAGGCGGTCGAGCAGATCCCGCGGGAGAACGCCGGGCCACAGCCCGAGCCCGACTTGCAGAGACAGCGCAGCCCATCGCTGCATTGACTGTCCACGTCGCACGCCGCTCCGGTCGCCAGCGCCGCCACGGAGATCAGACCGTGGCGGATCTGGGACACGCTTCCGACGGTGTCCCCTTGACCGGTCACGCCCACGTCGTAGTTTCCCGGGAGCGCATAGGTATGGGAGGGAGCCCGCTCGGACGATGACGGGGTCCCGTCGCCGAAGGTCCACAGAAAGGTGGTCAACGCCGGGGAGCCGACCGGCGCGAACGAGAGGGTCAGCGGCGCAGACCCTCGGCAGACCACCTGGTTGACGTCGAATGTGGGGCAGCCGGTGACCGAGACGTCGAGGGTCAGCGGCGCGAAGAGGTCGCCGCCGCCGGCGTCGCTGATTCCGGCATCATGCACGGGACTCACGTACGCGCGCTGATGGCACCCAAGCGGAAGGGCCAGCAAGGAAGCCAACCCGACGGTCAACCCGACCGTCGACCAGACGGCCAGATGGACGTCGACCGGCGCTGCGCTTCGTGACTGCTGGCGGCCACCACCCAAGGTCGGGTCAGCCTCCCGCGCTCGGCGCCCTCGGTCAAGGCGTGGTGAGTCGCGCGCGCGCGGCTGCCACGATCCGCGCCGCACCGGCGCCGGCGCGCACGAAGCCGAAGCCGACCCGGTTGAGCGACGGGACGACGTTCTTCACGATCACCTCGACGGAAAGCCGATCGTCGAGCTGGTAGAAGTGGAGCATACCGATGTCGCCGACCCGCAACGCGAGCGTCGACTCGACGGCGGCGCCGCTCTCGGAGACGTCCCGCACGCGCACGGCGTTCGGCTCGCCGGCGATCTCGAAGGTGGCCGCCCAGTCGACGGCGAAGCGCGGGAATCTTCGCTGGTAGCGGCCGATGTTGGTCGGAAACGGCGCCGCCTCGAGCCGAGGAGCGTCGCCGTCGAGGGCACAGTCCGCTGCTGGGTCGCCTCGCTCGGCCACCACCAGCTCGGCGATCTGATGGAACGCACGCACCTCGTCGTCGATCCCCCGGCGGGCGCAGAGAGGCTTCTTCGCCGCGATCGACTGGACGATCCGCGCGCTCTGGCGCAGACACCCGAGCGCGGTGAGGGGGATCCCGAGCTCCCCGCGCACGAGGCGCGCGAAGGCGTGGAAGGACTCCGCGTCCTCGGCGGTCGCCGCGACGTTTCCCACCAGTCCTCCGGCGAATCGCGCCAGCACTTCGCGAGCGCCGGCGCCGTGCCGCCGCTCGGCGCGGACCGCTGCCTCATGCAAGAAAGCGTAGGTCGCCTCCAGGGCCGCGCGATCGCTGGTCGACACCAACAGGCGTTCGGCGCCGGTGGCGAAGAAGTTCCACAGGTCGTCGCGATGGGCGTCGGCGACGTCGACGATGACGACGTCGGCGTCCAGCCGCCCGAGACCGTCGATGACGGCGCGTCGGGCCTGGGCGTCGCTGGCGCGTTCGAGAACCGTCGCGGCCGGCCAGAGTCGTACGTTGCGCACGCCGGTCTGCCTCTCGGCGCCCTGGGCCGCTGCGACACCGAAGAGAGTGTGTTGTCGGGGCGCGCCGAGATCCAGGTCGACGACGGCCACCTGCCGGCCGAGCCCGGCGATCGCCACGGCCAGGTTCGAGGTGACGACGCTCTTACCGACGCCGGGGAGGGCGGCGCCGACAGCGATCAGGCGCGGGGCTCGGCGGCCGGTCAGCGGCGTCTGCCCGAGCGGCGGCCGCCAGCGGCCGGTCGACAACATCCGCACGCGCACGACGGCGGGCGGCGCTGTCGACGACAGGCGCGAAGACCGTGCAGAGCGTGACTGTCGGTCGGACATCCGACGTTCCACCTACCTCTCCTCTCGACGGTTCGAAGCGAGAGCTAAAGATGAAGGCGCGACTGGTCGATGGGGGACGCATGACCTCTCGTGACGGGGCAGGGAATGCAGCCTGGGCCCAGCTTCCAGTGGACTCGACGGATCTGGCACCGGACGCTACGACGCCCGCGCCGGCCGTGACCTTGCCTGTCGACCTTCCGGTGCTGCTGCGCGCGCTCGAGGACGCCTATATCCAGGCGGCCCTCCAGCAGACGCACAGCAACAAGAAGGAGGCGGCCAAGCTGTTGGGCCTGGGTCGAACGACCTTGGTCGAGAAGCTCCGCCGGCGGAACCTCGCCGCCGTCCGCTCGGCCACCTGATATAGATCAACGGGCGTGGACCCGATCGAGACCCTCCGTGGCTGGGGCGATGCGCCGTGAAGAAGGTGGCCATCCTGGGCGCCACCAAAGGGATGGGGCGATCGCTGGCGCGCCAGCTGGCCGCGCGCGGCGCGGAGCTCTTCTTGCTTGGCCGCGACGTCGCTGATCTCGGGCGGAGCGCGCGCGATCTGGAGGCACGCGCCGGACGCGCCGCCGGGGCGATCGGTGTCGCGCCTTGCGACCTCGAGCGGCCCGAGCAGTTCGGCGCAGCCCTCGACGCGGCAGAGGCGGGCCTGGGCGGTCTCGATGGCGTGGTGGTCACCGCCGGGCTGTTCGCGACCCAAGATCAGCTGGAGGCGGATGCCGAGCTCGCCCGCCGTCTCTTGACGGTCGATTTTGCCAACACGGTGGTCTTCTGCGAAGAGGCGCGACGGCGTCTGCTCGCGCGCGGCGGCGGAACGCTCTGCGTGTTCAGCTCCGTCGCGGGCGAGCGCGGACGCAAGCCGGTTGTGCTCTACGGGGCCGCCAAGGCGGGCCTGTCGCGCTATCTGGAAGGGCTCGATCACAAGTTCCGGGCGCAAGGCCTGCGAACGATTTGTGTGAAGCCCGGCTTCGTCCGCACCAGCATGACCGACGGGCTGAAGGCTCCGCCGTTCGCCGGGGAGCCCGACGCGGTGGCGGCGCAGGTGCTCCGCGCTGTGGATAAAGGCCGTCCGGTCGTCTACGCGCCCGGAATCTGGGCGCTCATCATGCTGGTCATCCGTCTCTTGCCCCGTTTCGTGATGCGTAAGATCGGTTTCTGATCGATGAAGATGGCGCAAACGTTGCGCCTCCTTCCGGTGTCCAACGCGCGATCCTCGAAGCTCGTGTTGTTCATCGAATACTTCTCTTGACGCGACCCCCAAGCTCAGCATAAATGCTCGCCGAACGAGGATGAGTCCTCTCTTTCGACCGAAGCACAACACGCTCGCGCAGATCTCTCTGTTCGTGGTGGCGGCGGGTGCAGTGGGGGTACCGGGAGGACTGATGCTTTACGCCCGCACGCCCTACGCGCGCGGGATGCAGGATCCCATCGAGCAGCCGCTGCAGTTCGATCACCGCCACCACACGCGTGACGAAGGGATCGACTGCCGCTATTGCCACAACACGGTCGACAAGTCGCCTTCCGCCGGCATCCCGCCGACGCAGCTCTGTCTCAACTGCCACTCGCAGGTCTGGAACAAGAGCCCCCTCCTCGAGCCGGTGCGCCAGAGCTTCATCCAGAACAAACCGCTCGAATGGCGGCGCGTCTACAAGGTTCCCGAGTTCGTCTACTTCAACCACGCCATCCACGTGAACAAGGGCGTCGGCTGCATCAGCTGCCACGGGCGCGTCGACAAGATGGCGGCGGTCGAGAAGGACACCACGATGACCATGGGGTTCTGCCTCGACTGTCACCGACATCCGGAGGCGAACCTCCGTCCGGTCTCCGAGGTCGCCAACATGGATTGGAAGCCCGAGGGAGACCCGGTCGATTCCGGCAGGCTGTTGGCGGCGCAGAACGACGTCCACACGCGAACGAGCTGCACCACGTGTCACCGATGAGGCCCAAGCGATGAGCTGCGACGACAACCACGAAGCCCGCGCCAACGATCGCGTGCGGCGTTCGCTGCCCGTCGTCGGTTCCGGTGGCGCGCCCGCCGGTGGACCGCCCGCCACGCGTAAGCTCTGGCGGTCCATCGAGGAGCGATCACGCGCGGTTACGCCGGGCGCGGCCAACGAATTTCCCGGCGGCGCCGCCGACCTCGAGGGGAGCTCGCGGCGGGGGTTCTTGCAGCTCCTCGGTGTGTCGACGGCGGTCGCCACGGTCGGCGCGGCCTGTCGCAAGCCGAACGAGAAGATCATTCCCTTCGTGCGGCGCCCCGAGGAGCTGACTCCCGGCAACCCGCTCCATTTCGCGACCGGCTATGCCCTCGAGGGATATACGAGCGGCCTCTTGGTCGAGAGCCACGAAGGGCACCCGACCAAGGTCGAGGGGAACCCGGCGCACCCCGAGACGCTGGGCGCCACCACCACCGCCGAGCAGGCGCTGATCCTCGGTCTCTACGACGACGATCGCGCCAAGCAGCTGCGCCGCGGCGCCACCGCGATCGCCTGGCCCACGTTCCTCTCGGAGCTCAAGGCCCGGTCTGCCTCCCTGGCTGGCAACGGCGGCGCCGGGCTGCGCTTCCTGACCGGCCCGACCGCCTCGCCGCTGCTGGCCGACCTGCGCCGGCGGATTCTGGAGCGTTTCCCGCGCGCCAAGTTCGTCAGCTACTCACCGGTCGCCGCCGACGGCGCGATCGACGGGGCCAAGCTGGCGTTCGGCCGCCCCCTCATGCCGCGCCATCACCTGGGCCCGGCCGCGGTCATTCTGTCGCTCGACTCCGACTTCCTCAACGACGGCCCCGAGCAGACCCGTCTGTCGCGCGAATATTCCGCCCGCCGCGAACCTTCGCGCGACATGAACCGCCTCTACGTCGTCGAGCCGGCCATGACGGTAACCGGCGCGATGGCCGATCACCGCATGCGCCTGCGCGGCGGCGACATCTCCGCCTTCGCAGCTAGCCTCTGTGCGATGCTCTCCGGGCGGGGCCTGTCGGCGCTCGGACCGGTCGGCTCACTGGGACACGGCGCCGGGCTCTGGGACTCGAAGTGGCTGGTGGCGCTGGCGGCCGATCTGGAGAAGAACCGCGGTCGCTCGCTGGTGATCGCCGGTCGCCGGCAGCCCGCTGTGGTGCACGCGCTGGCGGCGGCCCTCAATTCGGCGCTGGGCAACGTCGGCGCCACCGTCGAGTACGGCGTGCCGATCACCACCGACGCCACCGCGGGCGTCGAAGCGCTTCGTGCGCTGGTCGAGGAGATCGCTGGCGGGGCCGTCGACACGCTCGTGGTGACCGCCGAGAACCCGGCCTACGGCGCGCCAGCTGATTTCAAGCTGGGGCAGCTCCTGAAGCGCGTCCCCAACGTCATCTATCACAGCCTCTACGAGGATGAGACGGCGCAGAGCTGCAACTACCTGGTCCCCGCCGCGCACCCGCTCGAGTCTTGGGGCGACGGGCGCGCCACCGACGGCGTCGTATCGATCGTTCAGCCGCTCGTCGCGCCGCTCTGGGGCGGGAAGACCGAGGCCGAGGTGCTTTCGGCATTCGTCGGCGACGGCGAGGTTGGGACGCATGCGCTGCTTCGGAAGTACTGGAGCGGCATGTCGAAGCTTCCCGGCAATCTGGCCGGATCGTTCGACGGCGTCTGGGAGCGATGGCTGGCCGACGGCATCGTCCCCGACACCGGCGCCAGCTCCGAGCAGGGGTTGGCGATCAATTCGCAGGCGCTGGCCCAGGCGGCCGCACCGCTGCTGGCCCGCCAAGCGGGGCAGGCCGGGCAAGCCGGGCAGGGTGCGCTGGAGCTCGCCTTCGCGCCCGACCCCAAGATCTTCGACGGTCGCTTCGCCAACAACGCCTGGCTGCAGGAGCTGCCGCACCCGATCATCAAGCTGACCTGGGATAACGTGGCCATGCTCTCGCAGGCGACGGCCGATCGGCTCGGCATCGAGACCGGCGACATTCTGGAGGTCAGCTCGCGGGATCGAAAGCTGGAGGCGCCGGCGATGATCGTCCCCGGCCACGCCGATGATGCGTTGACGCTGCCCCTCGGCTATGGGCGGCTGCACACCGGACACGTTGGCCTCGCGGTCGGCTTCAACGCCGGCGAGCTGCGGGTCAGCGAGGCCCCCTGGTTCGATCGCGGCGCCACCGTGACCAACACGGGGCGGCACCACCGGCTGGCGATCACCCAGGATCACTGGACGATGGCCCCCGATGGGCGGGAGATCCCGCCGCCCGCCGTCGAGGCCCCCCTCGCCGAGGTGCTGAGCTCGGGCTCCATGTTCAACGAGGAGCTCGAGGCCCGCCGGGGGGCGCAGCCGACCATCCACGAACCGGTCGACTACAGCAAGCAGCAGTACAAGTGGGGGATGGCGATCGACCTCAACAAGTGCACCGGCTGCAGCGCCTGTGTGGTCGCTTGCCAGTCGGAAAACAACATTGCCGTCGTCGGCAAGGACAACGTCTGGCGCGGACGCGAGATGCAGTGGATCCGGATCGACCGCTACTTCAGCGGCCCGGTCGATGATCCTCAGATGATCAACCAGCCGCTCGGCTGCGTGCAGTGCGAAACCGCGCCCTGCGAGTACGTTTGCCCGGTCAACGCCACCGTCCACAGCGACGAGGGGCTGAACGAGATGGTGTACAACCGCTGCATCGGCACCCGTTACTGCAGCAACAACTGCCCTTACAAGGTGCGGCGCTTCAACTTCCTCGACTACACCGGCGACATCAGCCCGGCGCGCGAGCTGGGGATGAACCCCGACGTCACCGTCCGCGTGCGCGGCGTGATGGAAAAGTGCACCTATTGCGTGCAGCGGATCGAGCGCAAGCGGATCGCCACCCGCATCGAAGGGCGCGCGATCGCCGACGGTGAGCTGGAGACGGCCTGCCAGCAGGGCTGCCCCACGCAAGCGATCACTTTCGGGTCGCTCAACGACGCGAGTGCCAAGGTCACCAAGCTTCACGCCGACCCGCGTCGCTACGATCTACTGCACGAGCTCGGCACCCGCCCGCGCACGGCGTACCTCGCACGCGTGCGCAATCCCAACCCCGACCTCGTGAAGGTGGACTAGGCGATGGCCGCTCCCAATCTGTCGCGCGATCCGCTCGAGCCGCTTCCGCTGCTCGAAGGGAAGCACACCGACAAGACCATCAACGACAGCCTCCTCGAGCACGTCTGGCGTGGAGCGGGCAAAGGGTGGTGGGCCCTCTTCGCCTGCGCGCTCTCGGCGCTCAGCCTCCTCGGCATCGCCATCGTCTGGACGCTCTACAAGGGCATCGGCGTCTGGGGGAACAACATCCCAGTCGGCTGGGCGTTTGGCATCATCAACTTCGTCTGGTGGATCGGTATCGGCCACGCCGGGACGCTGATCTCCGCCATTCTTCTGCTTTTTCAACAAAAGTGGCGGACGTCGATCAACCGGTTCGCCGAGGCGATGACGCTGTTCGCGGTCATCTGCGCGCTGCTCTTCCCGCTGCTCCACACCGGGCGCCCCTGGTTCGCCGCCTACTGGCTGATGCCGTATCCGTCGGTGCAGCGGATCTGGCCGCAGTTCAAGAGCCCGCTCACCTGGGACGTCTTCGCGGTCTCGACCTACTTCACGATCTCGCTGCTGTTCTGGTACCTGGGCCTGGTCCCCGACCTGGCGGCGCTGCGCGATTCGTCGAAGAGCAAGACCAAGCGGATGATCTACGGCCTGTTCGCCATGGGCTGGCGTGGGTCGGGGCGGCACTGGGCCGAGTACAAGTGGGCCTACCTGCTCCTGGCTGGCCTCTCGACGCCGCTGGTGCTCTCGGTCCACACCATCGTGTCGTTCGACTTCGCCGTGTCGGTGCTCCCTGGCTGGCATACGACGATCTTCCCGCCGTACTTCGTCGCCGGCGCCGTCTTCTCCGGGTTTGCGATGGTCTTGACCTGGATGCTGCCGGCCCGGGAGTTCCTGGGGCTCAAGCATGTCGTCACGCTCAAGCACCTGGACAACATGGCCAAGATCCTGCTCGTCACCGGGATGATGGTGACCTACGGCTACGTGATGGAGCACTTCGTTGCCTGGTACAGCGGCAACCCCTACGAGTACTCGGAGTTCTTCCGCGTCCGCCAGCACGGACCGATGGCGCCGATCTACTGGCTAATGATGTTCTGCAACTGCATCGTGCCGCAGATCTTCTGGTCGAGGCGGGCGCGCACCAACATCCTGGTGCTCTGGTTCGCCTCGATCCTGATCAACGTCGGCATGTGGTGCGAGCGGTTCACCATCGTCATCACCTCGCTCCACCGCGACTTCATCCCCTCGAAGTGGGAGAACTACTCGCCGACCTGGGTCGACGTCAGCCTCTTCATCGGCACGATCGGCCTCTTCTCGACGCTGTTCCTGCTGTTCCTCAAGTTCGTGCCGGCGGTGGCCGTCACCGAGATCAAAGAGCTGCGCCACGAGCTCGATCACGATCCGACCGCCGAGACCGCGGGAGTGACGCACTGATGTCGCAAGTCGACGCCCACGAAGACTCCGGGTTCGTCGCGCGCCGGTTCGTGCTGGCCGAGTTCGCCACGCCCGAGGCGCTGCTGGCCGGGACGCACAAGGTGCGGGAGGCCGGCTACAAGAATCTCGACACGCATACGCCGATGCCGATCCACGGGCTGGAAGCGGCGCTGGGCCTCGGGCGCCCGAAGATCCCGCTGATCGTTCTCTGCGGGGCGATCGCCGGGGCGTGCATCGCCTACGCGATGATCTACTTCTGCAACGTGATCGACTTCCCGATCAACATCGGCAACCGCCCGATGCACGGCCCTCCGGCGAACATCCCGATCACCTTCGAGTTGGCCATCCTGCTGGCCGGCGGCTCGTCATTCTTCGGGTTCTTCACGCTGGCGAAGCTGCCCCAGCCCTACCACCCGGTGTTCGAGTCCGAGGACTTCACCCGCTGCGCCGTCGACGCCTACTTCCTCTCGGTCGAGCTGCCGCCGGAGGGTGAAGCCGACAAGGTGTTCGCCGAGGTGCAGACCGCTGGCGCTCTTTCGGCCGAGCTGGTCACGGAGTCTGAGCGATGAGCTCCCGCACAGACAAGCTCGCCCTCGGGACGCTCCTGCTCGGCCTGATGGTCGTCGGCTGCAACGAGAACATCCTCGATCCGATGGCCGACTCGCAGCAGAAGTCGACTCGTTACAAGGAGAGCGCCTTCTACGCTGACGGTCTGTCGATGCGTGCCGCCCCGGAAGGGACGGTGCCGCGCGAGCGGATCACGCTGAACCCGCGCCTGACGACGGGACGCGAGCCGGATGGGCCGATCCAGCCCAATGCGGAGCCGCTGCCGACCTACGTGGCGACCGTGCCGCTCCCGATCTCGCGCAAGCTGCTCGATCTCGGCCGCAAGCGGTTCGACATCACCTGCGCCACCTGCCACGGTCCGCTCGCCGACGGCAAGAGCATCGTGGCGACGCAGATGTCGCTGCGCCCGCCGCCATCGCTGCAGGACCCGAAGTTCGTCGCCAAGCCGGCCGGCTATATCTATGAAGTCATCAGCAAGGGATTTGGCCTGATGGCGTCCTATGCCGCCGAGCTCTCGGTGGAGGAACGCTGGGCGGTCGTCGCCTACCTGCGCGCGTTGCAGCTCAGCCAGAACACACCGATCGGCGCGCTGCCGCCCGAAATTCGTCAGCAGCTGGAGGCGTTGCCCGCGAACATGGACGCGCCTGCACCCCCCGCGCCCCCGGCTCCGGCCCAAGGGGAAGAGGAGAAACGGTGAGCGCCGCGACTTTACACGCCCCACAGGGCAACGACGCGTCGCCCGGCAGCAAGACGCTGGCGCTGAGCCCCTTCTCGGGCGGCAGCCGGTGGGTCTTCGCGGGCGGCGGGCTCGGCCTGCTGTTCTTGATCCTCACGTTCATCGGGATGGCGATGAACCCGAAGGACGCCGGCTTCTCGTACCTGATGGCGTTCACCTACTGGGGCGGCATCTCGTTCTCGTCGGTGATCTTGCTGATGATCTTCCACGCCACCCACGCCCGTTGGGTGACCGTCCTCCGCCGGCCGATCGAGGCGATGTCGGCGTCGGTGGCCATTTTTCTGGTGCTATTCATCCCGCTCGCCGTCGTGATGAAGCACGTCTACGTCTGGGTCGACCCGCCCGAGAGTCTGGGGCGGGAGTCCCTCAAGCTCATAGCCGGCAAGGCCGCCTACCTCAACGTCTGGGCGTTCCGCCTCCGGACGGGGTTCTACTTCGCCCTGGCGATCTTCATCTCGCAGCGGCTCTACGGCTGGTCGCTCAAGCAGGACGAGACGGGCGACGTTATGTTGCTCCAGAAGCAGCGCAGCCTGTCGGCAGGCGGGCTGCCGTTCATCGGCCTGGCGCTGACCTTCGGCGCGTTCGACTGGCTGATGAGCCTGAACCCGACCTGGTTCTCGACGGTGTTCGGCGTCTATTACTTCGGCGGCAGCCTCGTTGCGGCGCTCTCGCTGCTGGCGATCATCACCAAGCGGGGGCGGGCGGCGAACGTGTTCGGCGGGAACATGAACGACGAG
>Ga0209890_10000044_pt1 | contig 57178 bp, 54 predicted proteins | sample OrgsoiDNA2013049_FD_185799 | JGI IMG/M metagenome (GOLD analysis project Ga0209890, IMG submission 185799) | Permafrost soil microbial communities from the Arctic, to analyse light accelerated degradation of dissolved organic matter (DOM) -... | ecosystem: Environmental > Terrestrial > Soil >... | reverse complement strand
TCAGTCAGGCGCTTCAAAATTTCCTTGCCCAGTTTCTGCGCCTCGCCGAAAGATTTCTGGTATCCCACGAAGATACGGTTCAGTTCGAGCGACTGGTCGGCGGTGAGCTTGCGGCGCAGCATCATGTCGCGCACGTGGACGGGATTGGGCAGGGTCGCGTCTTCAGTCAGTTCTTCCAGGGCGGTTGCGGGATTGTAGTGATACATGCAATTGATTCTATCGCCACCGGTGGAATTTCTCAGGTTTTCGCTGTCGAGCCATCGGTCAGTTGTCAGTGGCCAGCGGCCTTTTGGGCGGCTAGTTCCTGCAAACGAAGGTTGAGGATTCTTTGGTGATTGACCCGGCCGAGCACTGTCTCTACCGTGGCTGCCAGGCGATCGGAACTCTTGTCGAGTTCCAGAGTGGACTTCTCGAAGTAGGCGGCCGCGCCTTCGCTGATCAGTCTTTCCTCGTTTTTCTGCGACAGGCTCGTCTGTACAATGACCGGAATGTCCATGGTGGCGGGATTTGTTTTCAGGGCTTTCAGGACCTCCGGACCGCCGATCTTGGGCAGCATCATATCGAGCAGGATGATGTCGGGCAGTTTGTCAGTAGCGATCCGCAAAGCTTCCTCGCCGTCGGAGGCGGTGCTGACCTCAAAGCCGGCTCTCGACAAAGCCCGCTCATTAGCCATCCGGAGGAACTTGCTGTCCTCGACCAGGAGCACTTTGGAGTTCACAGCCACACGTAACCCTCTGGTGGCTCCATCGGCGGGGCGGAGGAAAACTTGAGGAGTGGAGGTATCCCGGCCCCTATAGGGGCGTCATATTAGAGGACGCTGCGGTATCGCTGAGCGATACCCTGATACGAAGCAAGAAGGACGGCTTGCGCCGCCCCTCTAAAAATTGAGAACTAACTGAAAACTGCAGCTAAGAGCTGAGGGCTGTTTACGTTCCTTCCGACCAGCTAGCCAGATATTCTTCCTGTTCCGAAGTCAGCCGATCGATCTTAATCCCGAGCGATTCCAGCTTTAGCTTGGCCACGCGTTTGTCGAGGTCCACCGGAACCGTGTAAACCTTGTTCTCTAACGACGCGTGGTTCTTCACCATGTACTCGCAGGAAAGCGCCTGGTCGGCAAAACTCATATCCATCACCGATGCCGGATGTCCTTCCGCGGCGGCCAGGTTGATGAGGCGGCCTTCTCCGAGCAGGTTGATGCGGCGGCCGTCTTTCATCGTGTACTCGTCGACGAAGGTGCGCGTAGTGCGCTTGGAGGACGACAGCTTTTCGAGCGACGGGATGTCGATCTCGACGTTAAAGTGGCCCGAGTTCGAAATGATGGCGCCGTCCTTCATGAGCTCGAAGTGCTGCTTGGCGAGGACGTTCTTGTTGCCGGTGACGGTGCAGAAAACGTCGCCGAGTTTGGCGGCCTCTTCCATGCTCATGACCCGGAATCCGTCCATAACCGCTTCGAGCGCTTTCGTGGGGTCGATTTCGGTGACGATAACTTCCGCTCCCGCGCCGCGTGCGCGCGAAGCGAGTCCACGTCCGCACCAGCCATAACCGGCGACGACGAACTTCGATCCTGCGAGCAGGAAATTGGTGGCGCGGATGATGCCGTCAATCGTCGATTGCCCGGTGCCGTAACGATTGTCGAACAGATGCTTGGTGTCGGCGTCGTTCACGGCCACGATCGGATATTGCAGAACACCTTCCTTGGCCATGGCACGCAATCGAATCACGCCAGTGGTCGTCTCTTCGGTTCCACCAATCACGTTCGCCAGTTCCGCCTTGCGCTTGGTGTGCAGCACGGATACGAGGTCCGCGCCATCGTCCATGGTGAACTGCGGTTTGTGATCGACCGCCGCCATAATGTGCGAATAGTAGGAATCGTTGTCCTCGCCTTTGATCGCAAAAACGGGAATGTTGTAGTCGCGCACCAGACTGGCGGCTACGTCATCCTGAGTTGAGAGCGGGTTCGACGCGCACAGCGCCACGTCGGCGCCGCCGTCGCGGAGCGCGATCATTAAATTTGCGGTCTCGGCCGTCACGTGCAGGCAGGCCGAAACTCGGATGCCCTTGAGCGGCTGGTTTTTGATGAATTCCTTGCGGATAATCTGAAGAACTTTCATCGACTGGTTCGCCCACTCGATGCGTTTCTTACCCAGATCGGCCAGTTCAAATCCTTTAACGTCGCTGCTAATCGATGTCGTAGCCATTTTTCTCCTAATCCCCGGATGATGACGCTGAATGAAAGTCTATGCAGCTTGTACGCTGCCGAAGAATAAATCCACCACGGAGGCACGGAGTCACAGAGAAAATCTTAGGAACGAGAAAACCAGGAATCGCTTTTCTCCGTGTCTCTGTGCCTTCTTGGTGAACAACTATTTTCTTGCTCCAACCGTTTCCAGCTTCAAGCCGGCGTCAGATGCCAGTTTGGCGGCCTTGTCGGTTGCTTCCCAGGTGAAATCGGGGTCGCTGCGTCCAAAATGTCCGTACGATGCGGTCTTGCGGTAAATCGGACGGCGCAAGTTCAGCGAATCGATAATCTCGCGCGGCTTAAGCTTGAAGTTCGCCCGCACCAGATCTGGAATCAGACTTGCATCAATCTTCTCGGTGCCGAAAGTATCCACAAGGACGCTCACTGGATCGGCAACACCGATGGCGTAGGCGAGTTGCACTTCGCAACGGTCGGCCAAACCGGCGGCCACGATGTTCTTCGCAATGTAGCGCGCCATGTACGCGGCCGAACGATCGACCTTGGTCGGATCCTTGCCACTGAATGCTCCTCCCCCGTGACGTCCCATGCCTCCGTAAGTGTCCACGATGATCTTGCGTCCCGTCAGACCGGAATCGCCCATAGGCCCGCCGATGACGAAACGTCCCGTGGGATTGATGTGGTACTTGGTGTCCTCATCGAGCAGGTGCGCCGGAATGACAGCCTGAATCACATGCTTCAAAATGTCAGCGCGCAATTCGTCGTTGCCCACGCTCTCGGAATGCTGAGTAGAGACGACCACCGCATCCACGCGCTTCACTTTATGCTGCGCGTCGTATTCCACCGTGACCTGCGATTTTCCATCCGGCCGCAGGTAAGGACATGTGCCATTTTTGCGAACTTCGGAAAGTTTCAAGGTGAGCTTGTGGGCGAGTGAAATTGGAAGGGGCATCAACTCGGGAGTTTCGTTGCAAGCGAAGCCAAACATCATGCCCTGATCGCCGGCGCCTCCGGTATCTACTCCCATGGCTATATCGCCGGACTGTTTGTTGATGCTGGAAATCACCGCGCAAGTGTTCGAGTCGAATCCATAGACTGCGTTGTCGTAGCCGATGGATTGGACTACGCCGCGCACCAGGTTTTGGAAATCGACGTAGGCTTTGGTTGTGATCTCGCCGGCGATCACGACCAGGCCGGTGCAGGTCAGGGTTTCACAGGCGACGCGGCTGTTCGGATCTTCACGAAGGCAGGCATCGAGAATGGCATCGGAAATCTGGTCGGCGATCTTATCCGGATGTCCCTCGGTTACGGACTCCGAGGTAAATAAAAAACGATTCTTTGCTGGCAATCTGGTATCTCCTCAAGGTAACTTCGAGCCCTTATTTCCGATAAGGGAGGCCTATGGAGCCACGGGCTCTTGACCGGGGTTTGGCTTAATCTTCTTCAAAACGGTACCAGAGATGACCTCCTGAACGCAACGGAAATGGCCGGTGACCGATGGAGCTGCCATTGAGTGGAAGCCAGTTGGCATTGAACGGTGAAAGCCGGGCGGTAAATGGAAGAAAATAAAGAGGCAAACTTAAGGCGTCGCAGGCGGCGAAGAGGCCGCCGATAACATTCCCCGAGGACCAAAAGTCACGGTCTTGACCTCCCCGAATTCTCCCCCGAAGGCGAGCTTCTTTCCGTTGAATCGAAAGTCGACGCCGCCGGCGTTTCCGGCCTTGACCATGACTTCTTTCCGGCCTCGTATGGTGCGCTCGCTGCCGGCGGCTAGGAGTTCGGAGGAGAACGCTCGACCGTCGGCGGTGATTGAGATCCAGGATTCTTCGCGGGTCTGGATGACGACGGTAAACTCGCCCGGAGCGGCAGCGGGTGCGGAAGCCGCCAAGTCCTGAGGCGTTTTGGCGGCGACGGACGAGGCCGTTCCTCCAGTTATCGTGCCCTTTGTCCCCGAACTAGCCGTGGGCGAAACGGCGCCACTATCTTTATCTGGTACTCCGCCCGGTACTTCACCTGATGACTGCGCCGCTGGCAATTGCGTCGCAGGCGTGGTTGGGGTCGGCCCAACTGACGGTCTCCCGCGCTCCCGCTGGCGATGGCTCCAGAAGGAGAGTGCGAGCGCGACTACAAGTAGAATCGCGGCGAACAGGCCCCAGGGTAATGGTTGGCCAGAGTCATCGGCGCTGGCTTCTAGGCGGCGGACGTGCCCTGCATTTTCGCGCTCTCCGTCTTCCTGCGGTGCGATTTCTGTGGAAACGGGCGGGGCGTCGCCGGAAGCTTGCAGGTAGTCGGCAACGGTTTGATCTTCGTCGAGGCCAACGAATCGGGAATAGGCGCGGACGAAGCCCTTGTTGAAGATGCCTCCGGGCAACCGGTTGAACTTATCTTCTTCCAGCGCCTGTAACATGCGGGTGCCGATCTTGGTGGAGACGGAGATTTCCTCCAGCGTGATCTTGCGCTTTTCGCGCTCCAGTTTCAGTTTTTCGCCAAAGGAAGGCAAACCAGTCTCTCGCTTTCGCTGGACGGCGAACGAAATTCTACTCTGTTGAGAACCAAGATCATAGGCCATTCCAGCCGTTCCAGACAAACCGGCACAAGGCTGACTTGGGCGTAGTATTTGGGGCGGGGGGCGGCGGGTTGGCGTGACTGGTACTGGTTACCGACGTTCGTTGCCGGAGCGGTGCGGCCAAACCTATAATTTGTTTTCCACCCACTTGGACGAGGAGTGCATGTCAGAGGCAGCGGGCACATCCCCAATTCGCCTGTCGCAAGAGCTGACCATCTTTCACGATGTGGCCAAGGCGCTGACATCGTCGCTCAACCTTGATTCGATTCTGCAGACCATCATGGAAAAGATGGCGGAATATTTCCGCCCGGACACGTGGTCGCTGCTGATGGTGGATGAGGAAAAGGAAGAGCTCTATTTTGCCATCGCGGTGGGAGCGGCGGCTGAGGTTCTCGCCAAGGCGCGATTGAAGGTGGGGGAGGGAATCGCGGGGTGGGTGGCAAAGCACGGAGAGGTGCTGATCGTGCCCGATGTGCAGAATGATCCGCGCTTCTCATCCCGCCTGGACGAGTTGACGCAGTTACAGACTCGTTCCGTCATCTGCGTGCCGTTGCGCTCGAAACACCGCGTGCTGGGCGTGATCCAACTGGTCAACGCGAATGTGGGATTGAGTGAGCAGGAGATGTTTTTCCTGCAGGCCTTGTGCGACTACGCCGCGATTTCCATTGAGAATGCGCGCTCGGTGGAGAAGATTCAGGAACTGACCATCACCGACGATTGCACGGGCCTGTTCAACGCGCGCCATCTGCACAAAACGCTGGAGACCGAGGTCTACCGCTCGGCGCGCTTCGGCTACCAGTTCAGCGTGATTTTCATCGACCTCGACCACTTTAAGCAGGTCAACGATACCCATGGACATCTGGTGGGAAGCCGGCTGCTGGCCGAAGTCGGATACCTGGTCAAAGCGCAGCTACGGCTGATTGATTTCGCGTTCCGCTACGGTGGAGACGAGTTCGTGGTGCTGCTGCCGCAAACCAGCAAAGATCAGGCGGTGGTGGTCGCGAAACGTTTGCAGGAGTCGTTGCGCTCGGGGACCTTCTGCACCGAGCAGGGTTTGAAACTGAATGTACGCGCCAGTATGGGGCTGGCGACTTTTCCGCACGATGCGCAGACGCCGGACGACATCATACGGCAAGCGGACGAGATGATGTATATGGTGAAGAACACGACCCGCGACAATATCGGGGTTGCGTCGCGCGGGCTGATGGAACCGTAGAAGAGGCTCCCAGTTTCTCCGCCGTTTCGTTTCTTTCCGATGTTTCTGCAAGCGTTGGTTCCGACGCACTCACTGATAGCACTTCAACTGGCCGGCGGTGACCTGGATCTTGTGTTGCAGAGGAGCGGCTGCCCGGTAAAACAATTCAGAGTTTTGATCCGCCTTTTGCAGTTGCTGAAATCCCAGATATTCCACGGTCAGGTCATAACCGGTATCGATCAAGGCGTTGCCGGCAGTGACTACGCGATCGACAAAAGGCGTGGCGTTGGCCAGGTTCTCGATGGTCTGCTGCACGCTTTTTTGAGCGAGCGCGATTTTGACCAATTGCTTGACGCCGTCCATGGCGGGGGCAAGGTCTCCGCTCTTGGACTTTTCGATGGGATTGCCCGTCTGGAGCGATTCGCCGTTGTCGGTGACCCAGCCGCGGAAATCGCGAGTCGTGGCGCCTTGCTCCACTCCCGATCTCGCCTGTTTCAGAAATTCGAGCGCCTGTCCGGCCTGGGAGCGCTGTTGCATGTAGACACTGATTTCGGCTTCGAGCGTGGCCTGCCCGGCCAGACTGGTCTCGGCCGCCAAAGCGCCCTGAAGTTTCCGCATGTTCTGGCTGGCCTGCATGAATTCTTCGCCGGTCTGGGCGATGTAGCGGCCCAGAACCAACTTGGCGGTGAGGTCGAAAGCCTGAAAGCCAATATCAAGCCCGCCCTTCTTCATGTCCTTGGCCCACTCTTCGCGGTCTGCATTTTCGCGGAGATGCGTTTCCAGAAGTTTGGTCAGGGAGCCCTTGGCGACTTCCAGTTGAGCGCGGAGTTGCACCACCGTGGGCCGAGTAGAAGGTGGAACCGGCGAATGCGTGGCGTTGGCCAGACAGGCATCAATATCGACCGCGGGGGCGCTGGGCGGAGCAGGATGCGAAACCGCAGCCGATAGCGGCAGGGGACCGCCCACCGGAGCAGATGCCCTAAGAAGAAGAGGAGCCGTGACTGGCTGCGCGGCATGACTGAGATCGACGGTGTGGGAAGATTGCGGCAAAGCCGGGTTGGAGGCCTGCACCGGTGCGGTTTGCGCGAGTGCGGCCGCGGCGTGATCGCGGCTGGCCGAGAGGTGGATCTCGGTGGAGTCAAAACCCTGGCGAGCGATCATGGCCGCATCTTCGTCGGTCTTAGCGGCCGCCAGCATCTGGTTGAAGGCTTGTTGCTGTTCGACCGTCGGCGTGATCTGGCTTAGCTTGGTTTGGGCGATTTCGATGGCGCTTTTGCCCGCTTCGACGTGTCCCTGGGCGCTCTGATAATCATGGCTGGCGCCGGCGTTTGCCTGGAGCGCCTGCTGATAGTCCTGATTGGCCTGCTGGAAGTTTTCCACGCGCGGATCTTGCGAGGGAGCGGTCAGCACGGGATTCTGCTGTGCCGCTTGCAGGGCCGTGTCCTGGGCCAGAGTGCGCTCCGGACCGTTCAGGGTCTCGGCCGCCTGGGCCAGCGCCGGCGCTTGACTGGGTTGCACTCCGTTCAGGTAGATACCGGGAAGTCCGGGCATTCCGGCGGAGTTGGCGGCAGTGTCGCCCGCTGGCCCGCCGGCGGGGCCGCCGACGTAGGTTCCGGGCAAACCTTGAATGCCATAGCCTTTGCTTGCGGTGTCAGCGCTTTCCGTTTCAGCGGAATTGCTGTTGGCAGCGGTTTGCGAGCCTGCCGGACCGCCGACATAAATTCCGGGCAGACCTTGAATGCCGTAGCCGGTGTGGCCGCCCATTTTGAGTTTCAAATCTTCGGGGCCGGACGAGTTCATGCTCTTGAGCTGTAAGTCCGCTCCGGTGTTCATCGGCTTCAACCAAAGATCGAAGGGCACGCCTTCCAGCTTCAGGGCTTGATTCAGCCGGGCGAACATGGCGTCGAGGCGTTGCTGCTGCGCGATGCGCCGCTGTTGTTCCTGTTCTTGCTGGCGGCGGAGAATCTCCGCCGCCATGGCCTGCTGCTGGCGCTGGGCCTCGGCGTTGTTGGCGAACATCGAGCTGATAAAGGAAGTGGCCGCGCCCTGCATGAAGCTGCTGACAATCGGATTCGTGGTTTTGCTGACGATCATCAGGTTGACGCTGTTGGTGAGCATGTCCTGCTTGAAGTTGCCGGTGTTGGAGATCATGGCGCCGCCGGTGGAGGAGGAAGCGGATGCCGAGCCGTCCGGAACACAGGTGCAGGGTGATCCGGAGCTCATTTTGCGGGCCGCCTCACATTGCGCCGGGGTAACTCCGCTCTGGCTTCTTGTGCCGCTCCAAGCGCCCATATCCGCGGCGCATCCGGACTGAGTGCATCGGAAGGTGTACGAACAGGTATCGGCGTGGACGAGCAGGACTCCCGCACCGCATAGGAAGATCGCCAGACAACCGAGCCAGCAACTCGCTCGCTGGGGGAGCCGGCGGCGAAAGTCGGGTTGGCAGTTGAGTTCGTGGGTAGTTTCCTGGCGATGCGAATGGACCGGCGACATCGGACGCGCCTCCTGATAGATACGGCGGGAAGAGTCAGATTCAAGCAGGGTGAGGCTGCCGTCAAGGTATCGGTCGTACCATACCCGAGCTCAGTTCCCAGTTCCCAGTTAGACCCAGTTTGCACGAGCGACGTACTGAGAACTGGGAACTGGCTGCGTTGAAAACATCCAACATTACCAAAAACGTTACCAACGATAGCTGGGCCTCCAGTATTTGGTTGCCAGTACTTCCCACGCTTTCTACCCTTGTCTGTCATTGGCTCAAAAACATTTAGGAGAAACGTATATGGGCGCCAGGAAGAGTTCTTTCACGATCGGCCTTGCTTTGTGCTTGGGATGGCTGCTGCTGTTGCCGCAGGCTTCGTTTGCCAGGAAAGAAAAGGAGTTCATCGCGAGCGACAAGCAAGAAGCCACCAAATGGGTCGAGGAGGGCCTGTCATGGGGTCTCAAGAACATTAAGGTTACCGATGAATACATCTTCTATACCTCCGCCGATGGCAAATCCAGTTATGGGATAGCACTGGCGCGCATCGCCTGGATCAAGTTCTCCAATGAAACGACTGGAAGATACGTGATGGCGCGAGTCACCTGGCAGGACTACGCCCATGACAATACAGAGTATGTGCAGCGTCCGTACTACCGTGGCGGCGAATCCAAAGATGAGAAACTCAAGGCCGGGCTCGACTTTCTGGCCGCTGCCGCCCGCCAGCAGGTGAAGGCGCAGAACGACGCGCAGTTCGAACAGTTTAAGGCGCCGGCAAAGGCCTGGCGTGAGGCAGCGGCCAAGCCCGCCATGCCGGAGTCCGCGCGCGAACATCAAGTGCTGGCGGAGCACGCTTTCAAAGAGAAAGATACGGACAAGGCCATCAAGGAATACTCGGCAGCGCTCGACATCTTTCCCACCTGGCCGGAAGGGCAATTCAATCTGGCTACTCTGGCGGGAGAAAAGAAATTCTACGAGACCGCCATCCTCCACATGAAGGAATACCTGGAACTGGTTCCCGAGTCGCCCGACGCGCAGGCGGCCAAGGACAGCGTCATTATCTGGAAAGACAAAGTCGCCACTCTGCAGGCTGCGGCAGGCGCGAGCAATGTATCTTCCGCGCAACTGGAGAAGCACGTGAAGAGGGGGTTGTTCGGAGCGAAATAGGCCGCTGCTAACAACTTTTTCTTTGGGGAGTTCGCAATCTGAGCTCTACGGCGATTGCGAACTCACCATCCTAACTGTTTCTCTCGCTTCTGCAGTTCGGCAGGCTGGTCGGTTTTCGGCTGCGCTTCTTTAGGGTCCGGCTTCGTGGCAGACGCATTGGCGGGCGCGGATGGGTTCACGCCGAAGTCCCACACGTAGAGATTCATTCCTTCTTTTCCCAGCATCTCGGCGACAGCGTATTCGCCCGCCGCTAGAGGGTCGGTGGGCGTGAGCTTCACCCAGCCTCCGGTCATGGGGGCGACTGTGGCCGCGACGAAACGCTCGTCGGTCTTCATCTTTCCGGTGACTGCTATCTTCACTGCGCCGGCAACGCGTTTGCCGCCTCTGACTTCGATGCGAATGATTTTGAAGCGCTCGGTGGGTGCGAGCGGCGGAGGCTCGCCGGTGGTGGCCTGCGCGGATGCGGGCGCACCTTGATTCTGGCCAACTTGGTCGGCATCGATATTGATGTAGAGGGAAGGCACGGTGGTGTGCGACTGGATCTTGGCATGCGCTTCGGGAAGTTCAATCGTTTGCTTGACGCCGGCCAACGGATTGATCGCCGCCCTTAGAATGTTCGACTTTGTGTTCTTACCTAGTTCGCCGCCCGATTGCTGCAGTTCGGATAACTGCGGCTGATTCTGGTAGGTGTCGAGGAGGAAGATACCGCCTTCGTCGGGAAGACGCAGACCGGGCGCCACCTGCGGGGAACGGGATTGTTCAGCTTTCCGTTCGGCCTCGATTTCCTTGTCGAGTTCGACCGCTTCCGGAGCGAGCTTGCCTTGCAGGCGACCTTGCTCGAACTTATCGGTTGCGTCCCAGTCAATCAGCGATTTCGGGACTTCCTCCCATTCGCCGCGTTCGGCGCTAAAATAGCGGACGCGCTCGCCGAGAACCTCATACTTGGTGACCGACTGGTAGGAGCCGTCTTTCAGGATGAGGCGGCGGGCCTGGGTCTGGGCGGGGGCGGGAACCTGGGCGAGGCTCAGGAAGGCCAACGCGGCGGCCACTGTCACGAGAAGTCCCGTCCTGATGATGAATGATTTCATGCCGGGGAATATTATCGGTCTTTTCTGGTGCTTCTGGAAAGTTAGATGCCGCAGCCGTGAGCCTGCGCAATACATCTGGCGGCTTTCGACTTTGGGGTGGGAGCAGCGCCTAGACTATGATTGTGTCTTTCATGATGGCTGGCAGGTCTTTGCGCTTCATCGTCGCGTGTCTTTGCGCCATCTCGTTACTTCTGACCGCTTGCAACAGGAAGAAGAAGGAAGCGCAGGCCGATCGCCCTCGACTGACTCCAAACGTTGCGATGCGAGACGTTATTTTCCACAGTGCTGCGCTCAACCGCGACATGCAGTATCGCGTGGTGATGCCTATCAGCATTGCTGCCGGGGCCAAACTGCCGGTTGTCTACTTGCTGCACGGCGGAGGCGGCAATTTACGCGATTGGTCCAACTACTCGGACTCGGCCCGGTTCGCGGAGCGCGGTCTCATTCTGGTTATGCCGGAGGGAGAGGAGTCGTACTATGTGAATGCGGACGAGCGGCCGCGGGACCGGTACGAGGACTACATTGTGAACGATCTCATTGCCGACGTCGAGGGCGAGTTTCCGGTGGCGGCGGGTCGTGCGAATCGCGCGATCGTAGGAGTTTCCATGGGTGGATACGGTGCGGTCAAACTTGCGCTCAGTCATCCCGATCTGTTCGTGTTCGCAGCTGGAATCAGTCCAGCGGTCGATGTCCCCAGCCGCCCGTTTTCCATCAAGCGGATTCAACAATGGCGGCACCACCGCTCAATCTTCGGACCGTGGGGAAGTCAGGCACGACGCAACGGCGACCCATTTACACTTGCTCGATCCGCTGATCCTGCCCGGACGCCGTATTTGTTTCTGACCTGCGGTGAACAAGAGGGGTTACTACCTGCGAATCGCAATTTCGCTGGTTTGCTGGAGAACCGTCATTTTCGATACGAGTTCCACGTAGTTCCGGGTGGCCACGACTGGAATCAATGGGATAAGCGGCTGCCCAGTATGTTTGAGACCTTGCGCGAGCATCTTGGTTCGAACTGACGGCTGAGTGCTGATTTTTCCACATTCCCTTCCAGAAAAAACTCTGCCATAATTGATCGTGCACCCCAGCCCGCACAATTTTCCAAAACAAATCAGAGCGAGGAATCGATGTCGGCCAAGTACATCTTTGTAACCGGCGGTGTGGTGTCTTCATTAGGCAAGGGATTGGCGGCGGCCTCCATTGGATGCCTGCTCGAAAGCCGTGGCCTCAAGGTCAACCTGATGAAGTTCGATCCGTACCTGAATGTGGATCCGGGGACGATGTCGCCGTTTCAGCACGGCGAGGTGTTCGTCACCGACGACGGCGCGGAAACCGATCTTGATCTCGGGCACTACGAGCGCTTCACCCACGCCAAACTTTCTCGCGATAACAACTGGACCACCGGGCGCCTCTACGAGCAGATTATCGCCAAAGAGCGGCGGGGCGATTATCTGGGCAAGACGGTGCAGGTGATTCCGCACGTCACTAACGAAATCAAGGCGGCGGCAAAGAAAGTCGCGCAGGATGTGGACGTGGCGCTGATCGAGATCGGCGGTACCGTGGGCGACATCGAGTCGCTGCCGTTCATCGAAGCGATCCGCCAGATGCGGCAGGAGCTGGGGCGCGATAACACGCTGTTCGTGCACGTGACGCTGGTGCCGTTTATTGCCGCGGCACAGGAATTGAAGACCAAGCCGACGCAGCACTCCGTCAAAGAATTGCTCAGCGTCGGAATTCAGCCGGACATCCTGCTGTGTCGCACTGACCGTTTTCTTTCGAAAGAGATCAAGTCGAAGATTGCGCTGTTCTGCAATGTCGAAGAAGAAGCGGTGATCACGGCGAAGGATGTCGCTTCTATCTACGAAGTGCCAATAGTTTTTGCGCATGAAGAGGTGGACACGTTGATCCTCCGCCGTCTGAAGCTGGAAGCGAAGGATCGCGATCTTTCGAAGTGGAACGATCTTGTGCACCGCGTTTACAACCCGAAAGACGTGGTGCGGATCGGCATTGTCGGGAAATACGTTGAATATGAGGACAGCTACAAGTCGCTGAAAGAGGCTCTGGTGCATGGCGCGCTATCGCACAATTTGAAGCTGGAAGTGAATTGGATCGAAGCCGAGGGTCTGGAGTCGGCGGACAAAGCCGACAAGAATACCGACAAGAGTTATGAAGCGCAGTTGGAAGAATACGACGGTTTGCTGGTGCCCGGCGGATTTGGCAAGCGGGGCATCGAAGGCATGCTCAGGGCCATCCAGTACGCGCGCGAGAAGCATGTGCCCTACTTCGGAATCTGTCTGGGAATGCAGACTGCTTGCATCGAATATGCGCGCAACGTCTGCGGATTGGCGGATGCCAACTCCAGTGAGTTCGATCCGGCGACTCCGCATCGCGTGATCTACAAGTTGCGCGAGTTGCGTGGCGTGGAAGACCTGGGCGGCACGATGCGGCTGGGCGCGTGGCCGTGCAAGATCGAGACTGGCACGCTCGCTTACCAAGTGTACGGCCAGACCGAGATTAACGAGCGGCATCGGCATCGTTACGAGTTCAACCGTGAGTATGAAGAGCCCATGGTGGCGGCGGGGCTGCGCATTTCCGGCTCAACTCCCGACGGTACTTACGTCGAGATGGTCGAGATTCCGGGTCACCCGTTTTTCATCGGATGCCAGTTCCATCCCGAATTCAAATCGAAGCCGCTGGAGCCGCATCCCCTGTTTAAGGCGTTCACGGGTGCTGCGTACGAACACGGGCAGAAAAAGAAAGAGCAGAAAGGCGCGGCGGAGGTGGAGATGTTTCTGCGGCCGGAAAAAGTGGGACGGAGATAATTCACGCCGAGAAAACATTTAAGAAAACTTGTCATCCTGAGCGAAGCGAAGGACCTGCTGTTTTCGGCGTTCTCCGCGTCTCGGCGGTAAACGATTTTGACCTTGTCATTCCAAATCGATAACGTTCGCGTGGGCTCGGGCGATCTGTTTCTCATCGCTGGGCCGTGCGTCATTGAGAGTGAAGAGCACGTCTTGCGCGTGGCGGAGATCATCAAAGGTGTGGTGCGTTCGCTCAATTTTCCGTTCATCTTCAAAGCGTCGTACGACAAGGCGAACCGCACGTCGATCCGCAGCTATCGCGGGCCGGGGATGAAGGAAGGCCTGCGCATTCTGAAAAAAGTTAAAGATGAAGTGCACGTTCCGGTGCTGACGGATGTGCATCAGGTGGCCGACGTTGCAGCTGTCGCCGAGGTGGTGGACGTGTTGCAGATTCCCGCGTTTCTCTGTCGGCAGACCGATTTGGTTGTGGCGGCGGCGCTCAGCGGGCGTCCGGTGAACATCAAGAAGGGGCAGTTCGTCTCACCCTGGGACATGAAGCACGCCGTGGCAAAGTGCCGCGATGCCGGCAATAGCCAGGTGTTTGTGACCGAGCGCGGCTCGAGTTTTGGCTATAACAATCTGGTCGTGGACATGCGCTCGCTGGCCATCATGCGCAAGTTCGCGCCAGTGGTGTTTGATGCGACTCACTCGGTGCAGTTGCCGTCGGCTTCTCACGGCGATGAAGATCAGCCGGCGGTGAGCGGAGGCCAGCCTGAGTTTATCCCGGTGTTATCGCGGGCGGCGGTGGCGGCGGGCGTGGACGGCGTGTTCATGGAAGTCCACGACAATCCGAAAGAAGCAAAAAGCGACGGCGCCAACGCGCTCGACACGCGCAACCTGCGCGCCTTGCTGAAAGAATTGCAGGCGGTGAAAAAGGCGCTGGACGCAGCGCATGCGACACCGTAGGGGCTAGCGCGCGGAGCGGGCTAAGGTGCCAAAATCTGTGATAGTGCTCACACTGCGGTTGTTCATTTCTGAATCTGCTACCATTCCCGCTTCATCTGAACCTCATCGCATATGCATTGGTGGGCATCGATCTTCGGCGCTGTTCTGATCTTTGTCATCCTGATGGATGCGTTTGAGACCGTGGTTTTGCCGCGGCGCATCAAACGCAGTTTTCGCATCGCGTCCTGGTTCTATAAGAATACGTGGGGCTTCTGGACGCGCGTGGGGCGGCATATCAAGTCGGCGAACCGGCGCGAGGGGTTTCTCGCTTACTTTGGACCGCTGTCGCTGATCGTGCTGCTCGGCGTTTGGGCGCTGGGGCTGATTTTTGGATTCGCCTGCGTGCAATACGGGCTGGGCGAGCATCTGACGCTGGTCAATGAAAAAATCACGTTCGGGAAGGTGATCTACCTGAGCGGCGAGACATTTTTCACGCTGGGCTACGGAGACATCACTCCCAACAACGCTGCCGCCCGCGCCCTCGCCGTGATGGAAGCGGGCATGGGCTTCGCGTTTCTCGGCGTCGTCGTCGGATATCTGCCGGTGATCTACGGTTCGTTTGCCACGCGCGAAGTGGAAATCTCGCTACTTGATGCGCGCGCCGGGTCACCGCCGAGTGCCGCCGAGTTTCTCGGCCGCTTGGGCTGCTGTCCTGATCAGACGGTGCTCGACGATATTTTTCGCGACTGGGAGCGCTGGTGCGCTGATCTTCTGGCGAGTCACATTTCCTATCCCGTGCTGGTGTTCTTCCGGTCGCAACACAGCAATCAATCCTGGTTGAGCGCGCTGACGGTGATGCTTGATGTCACGTCGCTCGTCATGACAGGCGTGGACGGCATCCACCAGGACCAGGCGAAACTCACGTTCGCCATGGCGCGGCACGCCGCCGTCGATCTAGCTCAGGTAGTGAATTCGCAATACAGTCCGCATGATATCGACCGGCTCGCGGCAGCGGATCGAACCCGGCTGAAGACGGAACTGGCATGGCGCGGCGTGACGCTGAACGATAAGGCCGACTCGGCGGAGCGGTTGGCGGAGCTTCGGGCTGTCTACGAACCTTATCTGCACGCGCTCAGTCGCCGGCTTCTGATGACGCTGCCGCCGTGGATCCACAACAATCGGATAAAAGATAACTGGCAGGGAGGGCCGTGGGATCGCGCGATTCAGGCGCGGGCGCTGGAGCATCCGGGGCATGCGGCGGACGATCACTTCTGAATCGGGCGATCGTACGCGGCGTAGGAAGGGCGGAGCACGCACTCGGGGGAGAGATGGGGTTGCAGCGATTCATGGCGGCGCAGTTGCGGCGGCCGAAGGGCTGGTTCGGCGCGTTTGTGATGAGCCGTTTTCTGAATAGAGTCAACGGGCAAATCGTCGATCGAACGCTCACCCTGCTGGATACGAGGGCCGAGCACTCTATTTTGGAGATTGGGTTCGGCGGCTCTGCGCTATCCCGTCTTGCCAAAGAGGCGGGCAGCGGCGTGATCACCGGCGTGGACATTTCCCCGGAGATGATTCGTCAGGCGGAGCGACGCTTCCGCCACGAGATCGAAACAGGCCGGTTGCGCCTGCAACTCGGCGACGTTACTCATCTCCCCTTTGCCGCGGGCGTTTTCGATCGCGTCTTCACGATCAACACGATCTATTTCTGGCCCGATGCCTTGCGATGCCTGGGTGAGATCTACAGAGTTCTTAAGCCAGATGGGCTGGCGGCCATCTCCATTCGATCGAAGGAGAAGATGCAGAAGCGTGCGGTAACCAAGTATGATTTCTGTCTTTTCTCGGCAGACGACGTTGCCCGTCTGATGGGTCAAGCAGGGTTCCGCGAGATTCGGGTAGATCATCGCGACCAAGACAAGTGGTACGACCAGGTGATTGTTGTCGGATCGCGCTGACGAATGATTCTCCCGCTTCTGACAAGGTGATCGCAATTACAAGCGGACTTTCCCTGGATTGCTCAGCAGGCAATCCAGCCGATTGCGGTCTCGCTACTTCCGCTGAATGGACTCCAAATACTTGGTTACATTTTCCAGCCGCACATTGCCTAAGTCCTGATCAAACTCGAGCTCGTGGAAAATCGGCCCCCAAATCGGCATCGTCTTCGAACCGTGTGCGGGTAGGAGCTCGTCTGCGCCAAACATGATGGTGGTTCGCACATGAATGGCAGGAAATGCGCCGCCATTGTGCTGCGAAAGTCTGGTCAGGTCGGGAACCTCTCGTTTCAGCGCCTTGGACGCCGGGCCATTGCCTCGCCCCTCGGGTCCGTGGCAAGCGGCACAGGAATTTCGAAAGATGCTGGCCCCTTCCACCGGACGGATGGGGGCTTGTCGTCGGTTCCCATTTTGTGCGACGGAGACGACCCCTGAAAGCAGCAAGCCTAGTACAAGCATCGGCACTCGTCGCTGCACCTGTGGCCTCCGCCGAAGAACTGGTTGAGCGAGATTCCTACTCGGCAACAGTCTATACCGCTTCGGTGCCCAGGTCAGTGATTGGAGTAGCAGACCTGTGTGATGTGGTCGGGACATATGAACCTGATCCTGTGATGACCCGATGCTCTGCTCGTTCTGCTACCATTTCCCCTTCATGAAACACATCGGCGAAAACGTGGTGCGCATCGAGGCGGAGGCGTTGCGGGCGCTGGCGGACCGGCTTGCTGGCCCCATGGCTGCGGATTTCGACCGGGCGCTTGAACTGTTGTTCGGCTGCCGGGGCCGTGTGGTGGTTACGGGGATGGGGAAGAGCGGGCTCATCGCGCGTAAGATCGCGGCCACGTTGAGTTCGACCGGGTCGCCGGCGCTCTACCTGCATCCGGTGGACGCGCTGCACGGCGACCTGGGGATGATCGTTCGCGGCGATGTCGTGCTGGCGCTCTCGGCCAGCGGCGAGACGGAAGAAATTCTGCAGTTGGTGGCGACGATCAAGCGGCTGCAAGTGCCGCTGATCAGCATGACTTGTGACGACATTACGCAAACACCCGAGGACAAGAGTGTCCGCGCCACACGGGCTTCTACTCTCGCGGCGGCTGCTGATGTCGCTCTGGATTGTTCCATTTCTAAAGAAGCTTGCTCGCTTGGGCTTGCTCCTACGGCTTCGACTACTACCATGCTTGCGCTGGGCGACGCTTTGGCGGTGGCGCTTTCGGAAAAACGCGGGTTCAAGGAAGAAGATTTTGCCAATTTGCATCCTGGTGGAAAGCTGGGCAAACGGCTGGCGCGGGTCGAATCGTTGATGCACTCGGGGGACGCGGTTCCGCGAGTGACGGCACTGACGAAGATGCCGGACGTGATTTACGAAATGTCGCGCAAGAAGTTGGGAATGACGGCGGTGGTCGAAGGCGATCGTCTCCTGGGCGTGATCAGCGACGGCGATCTGAGGCGGTTGCTGGAGCAGCGCGGCAAAGACACGCTTGACCTGACGGCGCAGGATTGCATGACGCGGGCTCCAAAAACCATCGGAGCGCAGGAGTTCGCCGCCACTGCGCTGGCGCGCATGGAAGAAATGAAGATTACTTCGCTGGTCGTCGTGGATGGAGTTACGGACAACGATCGGCGTTTGCTGGGGATCGTGCATCTGCATGATCTGTGGGGCACGGAGATGGTGTAGTGGTGCGACTCTGACAGGGCGCCAGACGTCCTGTCGAGACGCGGCTTGCCGCGTTTCCGAGATGCGGGCAAGGCGGGCAACCCCGTCTCTACAGAGGGTGGCGGTTCTCGCGGGAGACCTTTACCTTCGGCGCATGAAATGCGTCGGGAAACGTAAACGTGACTCGCGCTCCCTCGCGTACGTTGCTAACCAGCGCGGGGCGGAAGCAGGCAATGCAGGTGCCACCGGCGTGGCGAACGCTCGGATAAACAACTCCGGCTGAGCCTTGATCGAGCAGGCGGTGGCCGAGTTGTTGGGATGCTCGATAGGCATCGGGCTGCAGGTACTTCTTGTAGGCGGTGTCATCTCGCGGATCTTCGCTCCGAAGGTCATGGAAATCGGCGCGAAAGTCGGCGAGGTATTCGCGGTAGTCGACGGTTTCTGGTTCCAGCCAATTCACCTCGCGCAATCCCTGGCCATAGTGGAAGGCGACCTCGGTTTGTGCGGTCTTCAGGGAGAAGCCGGCATACCAAACGCCGCGGTCGGCTCCGCTGAAACGGCTGCCCCCAGGCCGCGCGTGCGTGAAAGCGGCGTTGACGATGTGATAGTGAGGCACTCCGAAAACCAATTCGTGCACGGTGATTCCGGGAAGCAGGTTGGCCTCGCCCGCGAGCCGCCCGTTGGTGGCATCGTCGAGCTGGAACAGATGGTCCATTTGCGCCGGCGGAAGTCCGAGCCGCGACAATACGCTCTCGCCCTCCTCACAGAAGCGATTTGGGATGAGGCGGTGCGTATCGTCCTGCGCAACGGGCGTGGTTTTGGGGAGCATCTTCTACGGCTCTACTACAGCCCGCCGCGGCGGGCGTCCAGCAACTGGCGAACGCGCAGCATTGATGGCACGCCGCCCTTCAACATGTAAGTCAGCGGCGTCTGACCGCCGAAGATGGGGTTTGAGTTTGGCAGTTGTACCCAGGCGTCGGCTAGCTTGGTGCTGTAGAGGATATTGAGGGCCTTAAAGATGCCTACCAGCAGGGAAACGCGTGTGAGCTTGTCCTGATCCAAGGTTTTGGATGTGCTGCGTTTGAACTGATAGAACGAGCCGTTCGAGATGCCGCCCATCAAGCCGCGAGCGTCCTCGTCGCGTAGCTTCCAGTGGGACGTCAGGCGGAAAAACGCGCGGGTGGCGACTGGGCTGAGCTTTTCCTGCACCGCCCGGCTGGAGAGGTCGGCGGGCTGATCCCAGGCTACGCCGTGCAGGTGGATCACGTGGGACGAGCCGAGAGCGATACCTCCAAACATGTAAGTATTATTATACATAGTTGGAGTCTAGTCAAGAAAGCATTGTTGCGTAGGGACAGCCGCCCTCGGCTGTCCGGCGGGGCGAAGCCCCGCTACCCTCTTGAGCAGGGATGGACAAACGAAACCCGGGCGAGCTGCGCTCACCTGGACAGCCGGGGCGGCTGTCTCTACGTGGCTAGTGACAGTAGCGCTGCAGTTTTGGTGGAGGCGGGGTTGGGAACTCGTCAAACTCTCCGTCCCATCCAGAGCATCCGCGGGCCGTGACCGCGCGGATCACAACCTGTTCCATATCGCGGGCTTTCGCCTTCGCTTCCGAGACCTGATCTGTCGTGAGATAGCCGCCGCTTTCGAGTTCGCCGAGGCCCGTGCCCGCGACCGCATAACCGGCGTCGGCTGCAATGCTGAACCAGACGTAGGCAGCGAAGCGATCCTGCGCGATACCGCGGCCGTCTTGCAGTGTCTTGGCGTAGAAGTATTGCGCCTGGGGAAGACCCTGATCGGCCGCAATCTTATAGAGCTTCGGAGCCTTGGTATAATCTCGATCCGCCATCAGACGGCCCATGTAGTAGGCGCCGTATGCGTTGTTCTGGTCGGCGGCGACTTTGAGCCATTTCTGTGCCGCGTCGGGATCGCGCTGTACCCCGTTGCCGAGGAAGTAGCGCCGTCCGGCAAGCCAACCCGCCAGCGGGTCGCCTTGTTGAGCGGCCTTGCGATACAGATCGAGGGCCTGGCTCTGGCTGCCCGCGATCGCGGTTCCGGTTTCGTAATAGTAAGCCAGTGCGATCTGAGCTGGTCCGAACCCGAGGTCGGCGGAGCGCCGAAAGTAGTCAATCCCCTGCATGTCATTGCGCGTCGGTCCGATGCCGGTAATGGCGTCCATTCCACGCTCGTAAAGCGATTCTGGAGAGGAGCTCTGCGCAAATGCCATCGTGCTCAACAGCACGAGAATAGAAGACAGAATCGTTCGACGCATGGGTGTTTTTCCCGTAATAAGTGTTGGAACAATTATAGGAAAAAGGCTGGGCCAGTGTAGAGTTACGAAAGTTCCGGGGCCCTGTACCGACAGATCAGGTTTCGAGCGCGGGAGTTGAGGAAGTGGCAATTTCAGAAACACCGCATGTGGCCGCAAAAGCGGCGTTCTATGTAGTCATCGCTTGCTGGTGGGTATTTGGCCTGACTTTCTGGCTGAGGAAACGTTCGCCCCGAGCCCGGGAGGCGAAACGCGATTGGACTTCGCTTGTCGGATTGTTGCTGCAAGCCCTCGCCTACTTCTGCGTCTGGTTTCATCCCTTGCAGCGGAGAGAGTTTTCGCCGGTCGCATTCGAGTCGCAAGCGGTGCAATGGGGACTGGCAGCGCTCACCGTGGCCATCGCTGTCGCTTCGGTGTGGCTGGTGAACGCTGCTGCGCGACGTTTGGGGAAGCAGTGGGCTCTGGCGGCGCGCCTGGTGGAGGGCCACACGCTCATTCAGGATGGACCTTATCGCTTCGTAAGAAATCCTATCTACACGGGCATGTTTGGCATGCTGCTGGCTACCGGACTGGCTGCTGCGCAGTGGATCCCCCTGCTGGTTGCGGTCGTTCTGTTTATTACAGGAACCTATATACGCATTCGAAGTGAAGAGCAGTTGCTTCGTGGGGCCTTCGGCCGCGAGTTCGAGGAGTATGCGCGCGGGGTGCCGGCGCTGATTCCGGGAATCTACTGAACATGTTGATACCGTGGATCATAGTCCGGGGCCGGAGTATATAAGTTCAATTGTGGCTGGTTAGGCCAACCTCGTTCCGCGAAACCGCATCGTAACTCAAGATCGGCCACGTACTTCTTGCCTTTGCCGCTCCGTCTACAACGAAGTGCGCGCCTGATGATGGTCAACTGACCGCGGAGACGGAGCTCACAATGAAGAATTTTGTTTTGTCTGCAATTGTTATTCTCTGTTTTGTCAACCCAGGATTTATTTCGGCGCAAGCTTTAAAAGGGGACCACGTGGAAGTGGGCGCATTCGCGGATTATTTTCGCCTGAATGGCGCCGCTCCACACCTCAACTACGCGGGTCTCGGTGGTCGGCTGGCTTTCAATCTGCGCCCCAGTGCTCAACTCGAAGCGGAAATGGCCTACGACTTCGATCGCAGTTACACCAACATATTTAGCGATGGAGGTACACAGCAGCTTGTTCCCTCGAAGACGCATGTTTTGCATGCTTTGTTCGGGCCAAAATTTCAGACCGGGTCAGGACGAGCGCGCTTTTTCGTTACGGGAAAAGCCGGGCTCATCAGCTTCTCCACCAATAACCAGAACGCGCCGCAAGGATTCAAGAGTGCTCTGGGCGCGGTGGGCAACGGCGATGCCAAATTTGCTCTCTATCCGGGCGGGGGCGTGGAAGGATTCGTCGGGCCCGTCGGTTTGCGCCTGGAAGTAGGTGACGACATCTACTTCGATAACGGAGTCCGCAACAATATACGCGTGACATTCGGCCCCACAATCCGCTTCTAGCGGCGCGGTCGCTGGATGAGTCATACGGCCGAGGGCCGGTGCCTCGCTCGTTCGTCCGGGCGGGGGCGCCCGCCTCTCCACCAGCGCCCTAAGCGTAGCGCTCATGCATGAAATCGCCAATTGCCGTGTATGCGGCGGTCAGCGTTTGTTCGTCGGGCAGGAAGACGATACGGAAATGTTTCGTCCCGGGACGCTGGCCGAAGCCGGAACCGTGCACGACCATCACGTGCTTCTGGCGAATCAGTTCGGTGACGAAGACGTCATCGCCTTCCGGGATATCAATGCTTGGGTAGGCGTAGAAAGCTCCGCGCGGCGCCACGCAACTCACGCGCGCGGTTTCGGCGCACCACTTCATGGTCAGATCGCGGCGGCTGCGCAGCTTGCGTTTCACTTCGACGAGGTGGTCTTGCGAGCCTTCGAGCGCGGGCTTGATGGCGTACTGTTCGGGATGGTTAGCGCAGAGCCGCGAACGTAACAACTTGTTCACGCCTTCCAGATACGGCTTGATGACGGAAGCTTCGCCGCTGGCAATGCCCCATCCAATGCGCCATCCGGGGGCGAGGTAATTCTTCGATAGCCCTCCGAAAGTAATGACTGGCACATCGGGTGCGACCGCGGCCATGGCCACGTGCGGGTCGTCGTCGATGATCAGCTTGTCGTAAATTTCATCCGCAAAGATGATCAGGTTGTGCTGACGCGCGAGGTCGGCAATCTGCTCGAGCATCTTTCGCGTACAGACCGAGCCGGTCGGGTTGTTGGGATTGATCAACACAATGCCGCGCGTCCGCGGCGTGATTTTTTTCTTGATATCGTCGAGATCGGGCTGCCAGCCATCTTCTTCGTTCAGGTAATAGGTGTTCAGTCCAATTTCGATCTTCGCCAGAACCGCGGAATAGAGCGGATAGTCGGGGCAGGGAGTGAGCAGGTTGTCGCCGGGATTGAGCAGCGCGGTCAGGCAGATGTCCACCGTCTCGCTGACGCCCGAGGTGATGAAGACATCCTGAATGTTGGTGATGCCTTTGCGCGCCGCCTCGCCGCGAATCGCGTCCAGCGCCGGCGGGATGCCGGAAGAACTGGAATATCCATTCTTGCCGTCGCGCATAGCCTGATAGACGGCCTCAATCATGTGGGCGGGCGTCTGGAAATCAAAGTTGAGCGGATCGCCGATGTTGAGCGGCAGAATGTTGTGTCCTTTGCGGGCGACCTCGTCGGCGATGCAGGCCAGGTCGCGAATGGCGTAGCGGACATTTTCGAGGCGGGCGGCAGGGGCGATTTCGCGGAGTTGCGATACGGGCATGGAGGAATTCTAACCGCAGAGGCGCGGAGTACGCAGAGAAAATGGAGGTCCGGCGGCGTGAATCTCTGCCTATCCGGAATGAGTTGCAAATCAGTGGGCGTTAAAATCGAACGTGACGATCTCGTTGCTGGCCGATGTGGCGGGAGCGTATTTCCACTTCATCACGGCCTTGGCTACGCTCTCGGCGAGAATTGGATTGCCGCCCACGATCTGGATGCTGGCAACGGTTCCGTCCGCCAGCACCTTGGCATTCACGCGAACTAAGCCGCCGATTCCTTTGCTTTTTAGGACTGCGGGATAATCGGGCGGTTGGGCACGAATGACCTTGCGGCCGGAATGATCGAGAGACTCGGCTCTCACAATAGAAACCGAGCCCAGCGCCAGGCAGAACAGCAGCAGCGCCAGACTCGCCAACGCGAGCCGGTTCCAGGTGCTCCAGTTCGGGGGACCGCTGCCGAGTTCGTAGCTCAATCGTTACCTGCGGGCAGGGTCAAACAGCGACTAAGGCCCTGAACAACTACGGTAAATGCTGCGCAGATTGGGTAGCAAGATGACCAATGGAGACGTCCTACAAATACGGTTGTGTGGAGCGAACACTCTTGTCCGCTGCTTTTGACGTTGATTCTTTCCGATGAAGAATGAAGGTCAACCGCAAAATCAAGCACAAGAACAAAAGCGGCGGACAAGAGTGTCCGCCCCACACGACGAGGCACATTGCCTTACTCTGCCCGATCGATCTGCGCTTTCTGCAGCTTGTCGGAGTAATCGACGTAGACGGCCTTCCATTCGGTATAGAAATCAATGGCGCCGATGCCCCCTTCGCGATGGCCGTTGCCGGTGGCTTTAGTGCCGCCAAAGGGCAGGTGAACTTCCGCGCCAATCGTCGGAGCATTGATGTAAGTGATACCGGCCTCGAGGTCGCGGACGGCTGCAAACGCCTTGTTCACGTCTTTGGTGTAGAGCGAGGACGATAGCCCGTACTCGATGTTGTTGGCGATGGCGATGGCATCTTCCAGGCCGTCGCAGGGGATGATCGAAACCACCGGCCCAAAGATTTCTTCCTGCGCGATTCGCATCTTGGGATCGACGTCAGTGAAGACGGTGGGCTCGAGGAACCAGCCATGCTGGTACTCGCCCTTGTCGAGCCGATTGCCACCGGTGACGAGCTTCGCGCCTTCGGCCTTTCCGATCTCGATGTAGTCCAGGTCGGTCTTGAGCTGGTTCTCATTCACCGCCGGACCCATCTCCACCGTCTCGTCGAGACCGTTGCCGACTTTGATCTTCTTCGCGCGCGCGACGAAGTGCTCGACGAACTCGTGGTAAACGCCTTTCTGCACAATGATGCGGCTCGTCGCGGTGCAGCGCTGTCCGGTGGTGCCGAACGCGCCCCACAGGCCACCTTCGACCGCAAGTTCAAGGTTGGCATCGTCGAGCACGATCATCGGATTCTTGCCGCCAAGTTCGAGCGAGCAGTGCTTGAAACTCTTGGCCGCAGTGGTGCCTACGATTCTGCCGACTGCTGAAGAGCCGGTGAGCGAGATGGCGCGGACGACCGGATGCTCGGTCAGCGGCGTGCCCACTTCCGAACCGAAGCCGGCCACGATGTTGATGACGCCTTTTGGAATGCCGGCATCGGTCAGCGCCTGCACCAGGTTGAAGGTGGAGAGCGGAGTATCCTGCGCCGGCTTGATGACGCAGGTGTTGCCGCAGACGACGGCGGGCAGCAGCTTCCACGAAGAAATGGCCATGGGGAAGTTCCAGGGCGTAATCATGCCGCAGACGCCGATCGGTTGGCGGATGGCCATGGCGAACTTGTTAGGCAGTTCCGAGGGCACGGTTGGGCCAAACAGGCGGCGTCCTTCTCCAGCGTTGTAGTAGGCGGCGTCGATGGCTTCCTGCACGTCGCCGCGAGTTTCTTTCAGCACCTTGCCCATTTCGCGGGTCATGTCGCGGGCATGGTCTTCTTTGCGTTCAATCAGGATCTCGGCGGCGCGGAAGACCATCTCGGCGCGGCGGGGTGCGGGCACCAAACGCCATTTGGCAAACGCGCGCTTGGCCGCATCCACGGCGGCGTCCACATCTGCTTTATTGGACCGCTGGAAGATCGCGACGACCTCGCGCGTGTCGGCGGGGTTGCGGTCTTCGAACGTCCGTCCGCTGGCGGATTCGACCCATTCGCCGTCAATGAAATTCTTGAAAACCTTGGTCTTGGTCGAACCGCCCGCGGTTGCCGGGCTGGTCAGCGTATCGGTCGCCATAGAAGCCTCCTGGGAATAGTGCAGAGCTTCCATGCTAACAACCGGGGTGAAGACGGGCAAGCGAGGGGGACCAATGTCATCGCACTTAACCCCATACTTGCTCAACGAGCCCGCCTTCCAGAAGTTACTCGCCGAAGCAGGCCTGCCGCCGCTTTCGTAAGAGAACTCTCGTTAAATTGGCGCTGCCGTTTTCCGCATGGTTGTCCCCTAGGGCTGCCGGGATGTAATTGACTATTCCCCAGGTTGGCTCCGGTTCTGCTGCCCGCCGTACGTTTCGGACAACTCTGTCCGCAACGGCCAGGCGTCGGAATCGGGCTTTTGCGCTCACGACCGGGCTTAGCACAGATTCCCATCGGACGACGATCAAGTCGGAAGTAACTTGCGAACGCACACCGACCTTGACCGTGATAAAGGGAGTCCTCCCGAACCTGACATATCCGGTCGGTTGGGGAGTGCTCGCGCGTGGTCACTTTCGTAACCCCCTCCCCCCAGACCCAAGCTTAATACCCATCCCGGCGGGGATATGATGGTCATAGTGTGAGAGATATTCAGTATTCTCAGAATTTTTCAATGAGGTTGGCACGGGCTCGTGTCGAATAAACTCAAGCCGGAACTTTACGTTGCCTGGAAGACGGTGACGTACCGCAGCGTGCTCATGGCACTGCTGGGTGCGGCGCTGATATTTGGCGCCGTCATGCGCGTGGTGTTTCCGAAATTCACCGACTCGACCGTGAAGGCGGCCGGACATCTTTCCACGGGCTTGCTGGAAAAAGTGGCGGGACTGGCGCCTCCACTCAGGGGACCGTCGGCTGCGGTTTCGCAGCAGGCGCACTTCACGGCGCTCGACGGCACCATCCGCGTAAGGAAAGGCACCGGCAATAGCTGGATCAATGCCGACTACAACGTGCCACTGGAAAAAGGCGACGTGGTGCAGACCGGTGCCGAAGGCATGGCCAAGATTGTTTTCAACGACGGCACCAACTATACGGTGAAGCAGGATTCGCTGATCGTGATCGAAGAGAACTCGGCCAACGATCAGCAACAAACCAACGTATCGGTGGCGGTCACAACCGGCACGGTGGATTTGACTACGGCGACTTATGTTCAGGGTTCGAAGTCGCAGGTGATTGTGGCGGGCGCGAAAGCTTCGCTCGCTCCCGATTCATCGGCCATGGTGCACAATGATCCCAAGGTCGATCAGCATGAAATCCTGGTAAAGAAAGGCAGCGGCGAAATCGAACGCAATGGAGAAACGGTTCACCTGTCGAATTGGGAGAAGGTAAGTTTCCAGCGGGCATCCAAAACCATGGAGCGGGCCACGGAAATCGGTCCACCGGCGCCCATTACGCCCGGCAACATGATGCCGGTTTTCATCAGCGCCGCGGAGAAATCAAAGGAAGTGGAGTTTGCCTGGTCGCCCATGACGAGCGCCGCCGGATACCGTCTGCGCATTTCGCACAATCCGTATTTTTCGTCATTGTTGCTTGACCGCAAGGTGGAAACGACCAGTGTGGTTGTGACCGGTCTGCCCGTCGGCGCTTACTATTGGTCCATCCAGTCTTACGATTCGATCGGCAAGGAGTCGGTGGAAAGCGAAAAGAACCGCTTTACCATCATTGTCAAGACGAAGGAAAAAATAGACCTGTCGCTTGACATTGATCCTCTGGTCCAGCACGGACACGTGATCGAAGTCACGGGTAAGACCGAGACGGGAGCGCGTGTCATGGTGAACGGCAGGGAAGTGCCGATCGTCGGCGACGATGGTTCGTTCCACTATTTCACGCCGCCGTTGCCGAACGGAGAAAATCTGGTGACGGTCACGGCGCAAAATTCCAAAGGCGGAGTGAATACCCACCAGGAAAAAGTGGTGATTCAGTAAAGGATTCTATGCCCGGAAACCATCAGAAACGACGTTCAGGATCATGTTCGGAACAACCGGTGCCCAAGTGACAACCAGTTCTCCTGAACATCGACGTAGAATAGAAGAAACGTAGAATAGAACAAGCCAGGGGAGAGCGACTCACGCGGAAACTGAGGAAGGCTCAGGTTCCCGGGGCGAGACGAAATCCCGGAAGAGAGAAGTACTGCTATGTCAAACAACGGTTTTCATAACGGCTCATCACGTTCGCACAATCTTCGTTCGCTATTCAGTATGTTTTCGAGCGACCTCGCGATCGACCTCGGGACGGCCAATACGCTGGTATACGCGCGCGGCAAGGGCATCGTCGTCAACGAGCCCTCCATCGTTGCGTTGAACAAGAACACCAACGAGGTGGAGGCTGTCGGCAAGGAAGCCAAGGAGATGCTGGGACGCACGCCCGGCAACATCGTGGCCATCAAGCCGATGAAAGACGGCGTCATTGCCGACTTCAAAGTCACCGAGAAGATGCTGAACTACTTCATCCAGAAGGCGCACAACCGCAAGATGCTCGTGCATCCGCGGATCGTGATCGGCGTGCCTTCGGAAATCACGCAGGTGGAAAAGCGAGCGGTCATGGATTCCGCTTATCGCGCCAAGGCCAGTGAGGTGCACCTGGTGGAGCAGGCCATGGTGGCGGCGATCGGCGCCGGGTTGCCGATCACTGAGCCGAGCGGCAACATGGTCGTCGACATCGGCGGTGGCACCACCGACATCGCGGTAATCTCGCTCAGCGGCATCGTTTATTCCCGTTCCGTGCGCATGGCCGGCAATCAGATGGATGAGGCCATCATGAACTACCTGAAGCGGAAATATAACCTGCTGGTAGGCGAGCGCACCGCCGAACAGATCAAAATCGAAATCGGTTCCGCGTATCCGCTCGACAAGCCACTGACCATGGAAATCAAAGGCCGCAACCTGATCGAAGGTGTGCCCAAGACGATCACCGTGGACGACAGCGAAATCCGCGAATCGTTGAGTGAATGTGTTTCGACCATCATGAATGCGATCCGCGTAGCGCTCGAACGTACGCCGCCAGAACTCTCCGCCGATATCAGCGACCGTGGCATCGTGCTGACCGGTGGCGGTGCGCTGATCAAGAACCTCGACAAACGCATTCGCGAAGAAACGGGATTGCCAGTCTCGATCGCCGACGATCCACTCTGCAGTGTGGTGCTCGGCACCGGCAAGATGCTCTCGGACTTCAAGCTGCTCAGAAAGATTTCGATCGAGTAGGGCGCCCTCGGCACAACCATCTCAGGGATGACGGGTTCACTGAGAACTGACAACTGACAACTGAGAACTAGTGTTATGGAATCCGTCCTCGGACGCTATCGCAACCTGATCGTGCTGGTGGGAGTCTTATTCGCCCAGGTACTCGGCTTGGCCGTGCAGGTCAAGCGGACGACCGACAGCGAACCGACGCGCCTGATCCGCATCTGGGCGGTGGGCAGCGTCACTCCTCTCGAAAAAGCGCTCGTCTGGGTGCAAACCTCCACCGGCAACATCTGGCACAACTACTTTTATCTGCGCGGTGTGCGCGCCGAGAACCGCAGTCTCAAGGCGCAGATCGAGCGCATGAGTCTGGAGCAGGTGCGGATGAGCCAGGATGCCGATCAGGCCCGGCGCCTGCAGGCGCTGCTCGCCTTCAAGGAACAGTTCATTTCGCAGACCATGGCGGCCCAGGTCATCGGATCGAGCGGTAGCGAGCAATCGCGCTCAGTCTACATCGACAAGGGAGAAAGCGACGGCATCAAGTCCGATATGGCGGTCATCACCGCGGACGGGATCGTAGGCAAAGTGTTGCTCGTGTACCGCTCGACGGCGCTCGTGCTTCTGATTAACGACCATAGCAGCGGAGTGGGTGCGATCCTCGACAAAACGCGGCTGCAAGGCATACTGCGCGGTACTCCGGCCGGCGAAGTGGTGCTGGAAAAAGTGATGAGCGACGAAACCGTGCCCGCCGGAGAACTGGTTCTCACTAGTGGGGGAGATGGTGTCTTCCCCAAGGGCCTGCTGGTGGGCAGAGTGACGAAGGTTGCACCGGGCAGTGAGATCTTTCTCAACATTCGCGTGCGTCCCGCCGCCGATCTCAGCAAGTTGGAAGAAGTACTCGTGGTAACCAAGATTGATGAACGACAGGCCGAGCCCGAGAAGACTGGCGCGGCGCGCGCCGTCGATATCCTGGCCGAGCGCCTGCCAGGTGTTCCTGCCAAGCCAGAAGCCATGCCGGGGACTGTCGCACCGGGAACGGTTGCGCCCACGACCGCCGCGTCCACAACCACGGACTCTGGTGCCAAGCCAAAAGCCGCGCCCCCGGAAGCCCACGCTGGCAGCGGCGCGCCGGTTACGCGAAAAACAGCAACGCCCTCGCTATCTTCCGGTACCGCCTCGGGGACTTCTGGAGCAACCTCAACTGGCAATCCTATGAAAGTTTCTCCTAAGCCCATGAAGGCGGCCGTCCCACCCAAACCAAAACCCGCCGTAGAGGATAGTCCGAACTAGCGTGGCCATTACTTACACATCGGGAGAGCAGGTTGAGGTTTACCGGTTCAGTATTCCTGCGACGATTCTGATTCCGCTGACCGCCGTTTTTCTGCAGGCGTGGCTGCCGCTGCGCTTTCCTTTTTTCACAATTTTCGATCTTCCGCTGTTGGTCACCATTGGTTTTGCGACCGCGCGGCGCAGTCCGTTGGCGGGCTTATTCACGGGCAGCTTGATCGGCATTCTGCAAGACGCATTGACGCATCAGCTGATCGGCCTCTACGGAATTTCGAAGACGGTCGTAGGATTCGGCGCGTCCTCGCTGGGAATCAAGCTGGACGTGGAAAATGCCGGCGCTCGATTTCTGCTGACGATTTTCTTCTACGTGGTGCACAAGGTCGTCTACTTCATGATTGCCCGCGGTTTGGCCGGGTCGCGCATGGCGTGGAGCTGGCCACACGAATTTCTGTCGTGCATGGCCAATGCCCTGCTCGGCGTTCTGGTCTTCATGCTCCTCGACCGCGTCAAGCAGCGCACGTAAACACCTCACCCGTCCGCATCCCGCGCGTTTACCTAAACCGCTGCCCGGCTACTTGTCAGGGTCGATTCCTGAGTCTACCCAATCGGCTGCGTGCTTTTGCCAGTGCGCATCGCTCGAAGCATCGATGTAACGCTCAAAGGCATAGATGCCTGACTCCTTTCCCAGCCGCTTAAACTGTATAGTCATCACCGGACTGAGCAGAAGAACGGCAGAGCGCTCCATCCCGGCCTTCTTGTATAGACTCTGGCCTTGCACCATCACGGCTTGCGCGTCCGGCGGCAGCAGCTTCAGAGTTCTCATGTCAATGATCACTCCGAATGGTCCCCTACACTTCGTCAGTGCTTGCTCGCTTTCTTTGAACCAGCGGACGAGTTCTTCCTTGCTGAGGGTGTCGCCGAATGTCAGTGCCAATCCCCCTTTCCGCTTCTCGATTTTGTACATAGCTCTCCCTGCCAGAGTCCGCGAAACCTGCCGCGCGTCAGCCCGTATTCCCTTGATATCGACAACCTCCGTCCGGAGGTTAGAGAAGTGAGATTAAGGAACTAAGGAGCGAGAAATTAGAACCCTCTAATTACGATCCGGCCTGATTCGGATTCCGATGGCCAGCGCAAGCACGCATCATTAATTTCTGGGACGCGGTTTTCGCGATTCTTGGCTACCACTTCCGGCAGTTTCATATCTTGGCAAACGTGGAGATGCCATACGCCAGCGCAGCCGCTGCCAGCGTGCCGAAGAAATTTACCATTTGATTGCTGATCCAGCCGCGGCGTTGTAGCGTGGCGCCGAGAAGGCTGTCGATGAGCATCCCCGCCAATCCGGCGGCCACCGGAATCCAGAGCTGGGTTGGAGGAATCATCCCGCCCACCGTGGCGCCCGCCGCAATCATTAGACCGGCTGCCAGGCCGGCCATGCTTCCCGGAATCGTGATGCCGCCGTCGGTGCCTGCCGGGACGCGTTCCCCGGTCGTGATCAGCCGCGCGTCAGGGCCGCGGGCTTGCCCAATTTCGCTGGCCACGGTGTCCGTTGCCGCTTCGGCGAGAGCGGCGAGCGCCGCGACCACCCAAACCCGATTTCCAGTGGCGCTGAAAACAACCGAGCCGAGGGCAGCTACTGCCAGATTGGCCAGGACTTGCCACCCGTTCCGGCCTTCGCGGCGCTCGGCGAGCCCCAGTGCCAGCTTACGGCGATATCCCAGGCGGGTGGCTGCCCAGGTCACCACAAACAGAGCTGCGAGCGCGGCGAAAGCCGTGGGCCCAGTGCCGGCAAATAGCAGGAAACAGGCGAGCCCGCCCGCCAGAGCCCCCGAACGATTGACGCCCCTCAGGGCGCGAGCCAGCACCGCAAAGCCCAGCGTCACGGCAGCTGCGATTGCCAGCCGTTCCGGGGATGACGCCCACGCATGTAGACAAGGGTTCAGCATGGTCGAAAGTAGCTCTCCGTTGTCAGTCGGCAGTCGTCGGTAGAATCTCACGTCCCTGGAAACTGATGGCTGACAGCTGATCGCTGACGGCTAATCTGCACGATCCGCCTTCGATAACACTATATTCGGTACCCGGCGGCAGCGGAACGCGTCATGTAGTGCTTGGCCTTTGGATTCGCCCCGTAATCTGGCGGCAGCAACCTCCACTAATTTAGGCTACACTTCTATACGCTTGGGTGGATTTTGATTTCGCGGCTTGCCGCGTCTCTACTTGGGGAGAAAGCAATGGCGGCCTCTGTCTGGTCTGGATATCTTACCTTCGGATTAATTTCGATGCCGGTGCGGCTGTTCTCGGGCGCGCGTAGCAGCGGCATCTCGTTTAACATGCTCCACCGCACCGATCACCAGCGGGTGAAGCAACAACTCTATTGCCCTCTGGACAACCAGATCGTCGAGCGCGCCGACACCGTCAAGGGCTACGAGTATCGCAAAGATGAATACGTCATCATCGATCCGGAAGAGATCAAGAAGATCGAGCCGAAGACGGCGAAGACGATGGAGATCCTGGAGTTCGTGAAGACGAGCGAAGTCGATCCCGTGTACTTCGAGTCGTCGTATTACATGGTTCCTGAAGAAGCCGGCCGCCGCCCCTATGCGCTGCTCACCAAGGCGCTGGAGGAGAGTGAGTTCGTCGCCATCGCCAAACTCACCATGCACAACCGTGAATACACCGTGTTCCTGCGCCCGCATAAAGGTGGAATGATGCTGCACACCATGTACTACGCCGAGGAAGTTAAGGAGGTCGAGTCGTTCGGCGCTCCCGATGTGGAGATCAAAGACGCCGAGATTAAGATTGCGCATCAACTCATCGAAGCGCTGGCGGGAGAGTGGGACCCGGAGAAATATCACGACACCTTTCAGGAAAATCTGAAGAAGCTGATTGAGACGAAGCTGGAGGGTGGAGAAGTCCAGGCCGCCGAACAGCCGAAGAAGCTGGCCCCGGTGGTGGATCTGATGGCGGCGCTGAAAGAAAGCCTGGCCCAGACGAAGAAGCCAGCCGGCTCGGAAAAAGTTACGGAGATGCCAGCCAAGGACCAACCGAAGACCCGCCGCGGGCGCGCGTGAACCCGCTGTAGAGACGCGGCTTGCCGCGTCTCCTGCGTGCGGTGTTCCAAACACCGCGATCCCAGTGCCAAGTTTCGTGTTTGGTGCCAGACGCGGCAAGCCGCGTCTCTACAGTAGCTTTTCTTTGCGACCCGAAACCTGTCCCGGCAACCAAACCCACGTCTACAGGCTTCTCATCAAAGCGACGGGCTAAGCCCCGCCTGATTTCCCCTCGCGACCCGGTTCCCGATACAATATCGGTTTCCGACGCAAGGCCAATTTTCTTCCACGGAGTTTGAATGAAGCGGTTTCTCTGGCTGGGGTTCGTGCTGTTTGTTTATCTGATCTGCAGCGGCTGCGGCGATACCTTCCGCCCGATTATCATCCCGAATCCTCCGACGTTTCCCGACCCTAAGGCGGCTCACACTGTGGTGTCGATCAACGGCGATGAAATCAATGATAAAGGAACCTTGGTGCCCATGCTTGGCAGCGCCATGGTGATCGACGTCTCCGGCGACTCGGCCGTAAGCGTCGCCGATGTGGGTCTCGCACCTGTCCATGCCGTGCAGCAAACCGGCAATGAGGTCCTGGTCCTAAACCAAGCGGTGACGGGTTTGAACGTGCCAACTACAAGCTGTCTGGTACCAGTTCCGCCTCCGCCCAGTCTTCCGGAGCATGTGTTTAATGTCTGTTCTTCGATTACGAAGCTGAACTTCAACGGCACCATCATCGCTACTAAGAACACCATCAGTCTGCCGATTTATTCCGGGGCGAACTTTGTGGCCGTTGCCCCGACCGATACGCTGGCCTACGTGACGTTGCCGACCTATCCACAGGATCCTACCAATCCTCAAGTCATGACCCCCTCGGTAGGCGTGGTCAACACCCAGGGCAACAACCTGTTCGCCCCGCCCACTCCGGTCGGAAAGAATCCGGTTGCCATAGCCGTTACACCCAACAAGAGTAAGGTCTACGTCGCCAACCACGACGATGGCACGATCAGCGCGTTCAACACTAACGCGGGTAACCTGTCTTCGAGGACCATCAACGGTTCGTTCAACGCGCCTCTCTGGGTGATTGCGCGTTCGGACAGCCAACGCGTATATGTACTCAACGGCAATGGCGTCGTGAGCACAATCGATACCACCTCGACCGCCGGCCCTGATAACGTGATCGATGCGAGTGTTACTGCTCCCCTTGCGACTTACATGCTCTACGACAGCAATCTGAACCGCTTGTACATACCGGGAGGCGGCCAGCTAACGATTCTGGATGTCTCGCCGTCAAAGCCCGTGGTTCTTGCCGGGGGCCCGATCCCGATTCCCACGGTGGCGTCCGGTTCGCGCGGTACCTCGGATCCCTGCTCGAGCACCACCGCACAGACGGGGTTGACGGTCGCTGCGGTCGCAGCTTTGCCGGATGGTACTCGCGCTTACGTAGGGGCTTACTACCAAGACTCGCTCGACAATATCTGCCCGCAAGTGGCCGTAATCGACGTCAAGAGCGACACCGTTAAGAGTTTCTTCGGCGTTCCCGGTTTCCCGGACGCGACCAACCCGACGTCCCTGTACTACGCTCCGGCCTGTGCCACCGCGCGCTTCCGCATGACGATGGCCGCCGCCGGCGACAGTTCCCGCGCCTACCTGGCCAGTTGCGATGGAGGCAATGTCAACATCATCGATACCTCCAACGACACCTATATCGAGAATCTACAGGCTCCGGTTGGTTCGCGCCCGCCCATTCTGCCGAGCCCGCTGAACCCGCCGCAGAACCCGGTGTTTCTGTTTGCCGGTCCTTAGTCCAAAGTCGTCCCGGTAGTTGTGTGGAGGCGGGGCTTTCCCCCGTCTGGACGGGGCAGAGCTCCATCCCCACATGATCAAAGACTATTCCCTTGCTTTTTGCGCGATTGGAAACAGGCTTGGATAAGTTGCAGTGCGAACGACGAACGACCACGACGAACGACCGATTTCTAGCCGGCGACGGCGCTGCGTTCCACTGCCGGGCCGCCGTGGTAGCATAGCGCCACATTCATGAAGACGTTCCCGCTCGAAGTATTGAAGCCCATCACCAAGGCTTCGGTGTCTTCGCTGCTCTTGCTGCCTTGCTCGGAAGTGTGCTGCGTGGGGGGGCGAACGTGAAAGTGAAATCCCTGGTCGTTGAGCGCGGTGACGGCGTTGCCAATGATCTGGTTGGCTAGCTCACAGACTGCCTCCCGTACCAGATCGTCGTCGGTCTCGGATACCTCGACGCCGCCCAGGTGGCTGGCCAGTTGTACCGCCGCTTCCAGGTCCACGTCAAAGATGATTCGCCCTTCAATCTCGCCCGTGAGAAAAACCTCCGCAGCGACCCCCTTTCGCCGGTACGCCTCTTCCTCCATGCTCAGGGTCTCGATGGACACAGGCGATTGCAGCCCCTGCGCCAGCACGGCATCGGCCGAGTTAATGAAAGGCTGAATCAGGTCCATCCGCATGGACTAGGCTCCGGCGCCGCGCGCCGTGGTTCCGTCGTCGCGCATCACGTACTTGATGACTTCATAGAGAACTTCCGGCTTCACCGGTTTCTGCACGAAGTGGCGGGCGCCTCGCTGCAAGGCCGCCACGATGTTCTCCTGGTAGCCGACCGACGACACCATTACGATGCGGGCGTTGGGATGGGCGCGCACGATCTTCTCCGCCGCCTCGATGCCTTCCATCTGCGGCATGGTGATATCCATCAGAACGATGTCGGGCGTGAGCCGGTCATACTCGCTGATCGCCGATACTCCATCGCCCGCCTCGCCGATTACCTGTCCCCCGAATGTTTCCACCATGCGGGCTAGGTTCTTGCGGGCGAACACCGAGTCATCCACGATCAGATAGCGCACCGGCTGTCCGTCTTCGCTCCGTTTTACGGGCGCAAACTTTTCCATGACACTCCTCCACAACTATCACTTAATCACGATCTTCATACTTTCGATAGATGACTCTAGTTACTTCCGGTACTGGTCGCCCGCTTGACGTCGGCCATGTCCCCCCGGCCGCGGTCGGGCGCGCATTGTGCCTGCAAAATATTGGGCAGCTCCTGCAAGTCCGCGATGCGCATCACGTAGCCCCGTTCGATGGCCGCCTTGGGCATCCCGAAAACCACGCATGTCGCCTGGCTCTGTGCCACCGTGAATCCCCCGGCCGCACGTATCTCGCCGAGTCCGATCGCCCCGTCTTCTCCCATGCCGGTCATCAACACCGCCATCGCCTGCGGACCAAACTCTTCGGCTATGCTGTGAAACAGCACGTCCACCGAAGGACGATGCCCGTTTACAGGGGCATCCTCTGACAGCACCGCCGCGTTGCCCAGCGGCAGTTTCTTTACTTTCATGTGTCGGTTTCCCGGACAAATCAGCGCTCGCCCGGCGACCAGCAAGTCGCCCGATTGCGCTTCCTTCACCCGGATGGGACAAGTCTCATCCAGACGCTTGGCAAACATTTCCGTGAACCCGTCCGGCATATGCTGCACCACGAGGATGCTGCCCGAAAATTCCGCCGGCAGCTGTGAAAACAGGTATTGCAGGGCGTTCGGACCCCCCGTGGAAACGCCGATGGCAATGATATGGGTCGGTGCGATCGGTCGCAGCTTGGGTGGTAAGACCCTTGGTGTTTCGCCCGGCAGAAACTGCGTCTGCACCCCCGCGCTCTGGGCCGCAGCCCGGATCTTCTTGATCAATTCGGCTGCAATTTCCGGCATGCGTGCGAAAACATCCTGCGGCTTGGCCACGAAATCAAACGCGCCCAGCGCCAGCGCCTTGAGCGTGATCGCGGCCCCGGCTGTGCTATGCGAGCTGACCACAATGACCGGCAACCGCCACCGCCGCATGATTTCTTTCAGCGTATCGATCCCGTTCAGGCCGGGCATTTCGAGGTCGAGAGTCACTACTTCCGGCGACAGGTCCTCGATTTTCTTCAACGCAAAATGGCCGTCCATCGCCGTACCCACAACCTCGATCGAGGCATCCTGTTCGAGGATCTTCGGAATCAGCTTACGCATCAGGGCCGAGTCATCCACTACCAGCACCCGCACCGGCTTGCTCATGCCTGGCCTCCGGCCGTGCCGCGCGCCCGCATCTCGATCCCATCGCCGCAGGGGCCATTGGCTACGACACTCGACAGCAGGCCTGCCATCCGCGGGCCGGTTACGTCCGCCCGCCCCCGCGTGAAGCGATCCATCAGCGCGATCATGTTCAGGATCAGAACCACTCTCCCATCGCCCAGAATCGACGCCCCACTCACCAGGTCGGTCGTAATCGATTGGTCGTCGAGCGCCTTGATGACCAACTCGTCTTCGCCCTCCAGACCATCGACGACGACACCGAACTTGCGCTCCCCGCTGTTGATCACCAGCACGAAGACCTTACGTCGCGACGTTTCCGGCGCGCTCGCGGGCTTCGCGCCCAGTCGCAGCAGAGGCAACACGTCGTTACGCAGTTGCAGCACGTCGTAGTGCTCCACCTGATGGATCTCTTCTTCAAACGTGCGCGCGATTTCCGCTACCGCGTTCAGCGGCAGGGCGTAGAGCCGCTGCTCCACCCGGAACATCAACGCCCGGATAATGGCCAGCGTCAGTGGAAGCCGCAGACGGAAGGTGGTGCCCCGTCCGAGCGTAGTTTCGATTTGCACCGTTCCCTTCAGACGTCCCAGCACGCTGTGCACTACGTCCAATCCCACGCCGCGGCCCGAGAGTTCGGTGATCTCTTCCGCCGTGGAGAATCCCGGCTGCAGAATCAGCTCCAGCGTCTCCGCCTCGGTCAAGCGGCCTGCCTGCGCGGCGTTCAGCAATCCCTGGGACAGGGCGCGCTGCCGCACTTTTTCCGCATCAATGCCAGCCCCATCGTCGGAGACCTCGATGACCACCTGGTTTCCCTGGTGATAAGCGCCCAGCCGCAATGTCCCTTGCGGCCGCTTGCCGGCGCGAACCCGCTCCTCGGTGGTTTCGATCCCATGGCCAATGGCATTTCGCACCATGTGGGTCAGCGGCTCGGCGATCGCATCCAGAATGCTTTTGTCGAGATCGGTTTGCCCACCCCTGACGATTAGCTCGACCTCTTTCCCGCACTGCCGCCCGATGTCCCGCACCATGCGCGGAAACCGGCGGAACAGCTGATCGACCGGCACCATGCGAATTTTCATCACTGAGTGCTGCAGGTCATTCAAGACCCGCCCCTGGAACGCCATGGCATCGGAGAACTTTACTCGTAAGACATCTTTAGGGAAGCGTTCTCCAAATTCCAACAGCGCCTGCTGCAACATCGATTTCGCCAGGATCAGTTCACCAACCAGATTGAGTACGCTGTCGATCTTTTCCGCATCCACGCGCAGCAGGGTGTCGGGGCCGCTTGCCACGGCGGTCGCTGCGGAAGGCTCCCCGGTTGAAGGCGCGCCGTTGGCGTCGGGTTCGCCTCCCACGCCGCCATCGAAATCGGGGGCCACAAGCAATGCAGTCTCGTGCTCGCCTTCAGAACCGGCAGCAGCCGAAGCCGGCGGGAGCGGACTTGACCCGGTTCGAACGCGCAGGGGTGTTACTCGGACATTCAACGCAATCGATGGGATGCAGCACTTCGCCCGGATCTGCTCCGCCGGCTTTTCCGACGCCAGAGCTGCTTCGACGCGAGTCATGGGCTCAATACTGCCTTCGACCGGATAGAGAGCCAGCACCTCGCCGAGTCCGCTAAGGGCCAACTGGATCATCTGACGTCCGGCGATGGGCATGCCGCACTGTGGGTCGATCTGTACCACCACGTGATAAACGCGCTTGCGGTCCGCCACCGCCCGTGTGATCGCCAGTTGTTCGTATTCCGACCAGCGGGTGGTTTTCACGGCTGCTTTCTTCGTCGTCTTTCTTGCTTTGACCGTGCCCTTCGCTGCCGGGTGCGCCAGACGGGCGATATCCGCGCGCAATGCCTGGATGCTGGGAAGTTTCGTCCCTTTCCGGTACGCCTCCAGCAAGGCCGCAAACACGTCGGCCGCGCGCAACGCAATCTCCGGAACCGAAGCTGCCGCTGCCGTGTTCTCCAGCGTCAGCACGTCCTCGAACTCATGCGCTAGTTCGCTAAGCTCCCGGAAGCCGCAAGCGGCCGCGTCCCCTTTCAGCGTATGCACCGTCCGTCGCAGGCTGCGGGCTGTCTCTGCATCGCCCGGCGATTTCTCCAATTGCATCGCTTCGTCGTTCAGTTTCTGGACGAGTTCCCCCGCAGTTTCGAAAAACAGCTGGCGGAGTTCGGTCATCCGATCCTCGGGGGGAGCAGTCACTCTTTCACCTCAACTCGCTGGTACGCCGTGCCGTTGTTACGATGTACCATCTGAAATTTTTCCGTCAGCCCCAGCAAACTCTCAGCATGGCCGACAAACAGGTATCCCCGGGGATTCAGGCAACGATAAAACTTCTCGACCAGCCGCTTCTGCTCGGCTTCGTCGAAGTACATCATCACGTTGCGGCAGAAAATGATGTCGTTGCGCTGCGGCAGGTATTCCGTTTTCAGATTGTGAAAGTCGAAGTGCACCTGTTCCTTAAGGTTCTTCTTCACCGCGTAGCGGTCGCCCACTTTGTCGAAGAAACGCAAGCGGTAGCTATAATCCACACCCGCCATCTGGTGATCACTGTAGGAACCCTCCTGCGCCGTGCGCAGCACCGAATAGTTGATGTCGCTGGCCAGGATCTCCACCCGCCAGGGCGAGGGTACTAGAGGCTTCGGCATCGGCGATTTCGACGGCAAAGGATGGCGCAGATAGTGATACGACAGCACATCGGCCACCTGCATGGCCATGGTGTAAGGTTCCTGTCCCGTCGAACACCCGGCGCTCCAGATCCTCAAGCTGTAGTCCCGGCGCTCCTGCTTGCGCCGCAGAATCTCGTCGAGGACGTCCCGCTGAAACAGGTCCAGCTGCGCTTTGTTCCGGAAGAAGCTGGTCTCATTGACCGTGAGGTTTTCCAGCAACCGCGTCAGCTCTTGTTTCCCGTGCTGGCTGATGAGCAGGCGATAGTAGCTGTAAAACGAATCTACCTGGCACTCTTTCAACCGGCGCTGCAACCGGTCCTGGAGGAAGGAAGTGCGCCGATCGTCGAAATGCATGCCGCACTCCTGGTAGACCAGATTCTGCAGGAGTTTCAGTTCTGCGTCGGTGAGTGCGGGTACTTCGCTTGCGTTCATGTAGGCTCGGTTCTTCCTGCTACTTTCCCGCCGAGGCGCTCTTGGTTGCTGTTCCCGCCTTGGTCCCCGCCTTGCCGTTTTCCGCTGCCGCCGGCTCGTTCCAAACCTCGGGCGCCGCCAACACCTTGCTGATATCCAGCAGAATAACCAGCCGTCCCTGGAACTTGCCCAGTCCCGTCACGCAGTCCAATCCGCCTTCCCGCATCATGGCGGGCGCGGTTTCGATGTCGCTTTCGGGAATTTTCAGAACCTCCGACGCCGAGTCCACGATCATGCCCGCCAGCCGGCCCCGGTGTTCCACCACCAGAATGCGGTTGCGCCGGTCGAGTCCGGCGGACGGCTTCCCAAACCGTTTTCGCAGGTCCACCACCGAGACGATCTTCCCGCGCAGGTTGATTACCCCTTCCAGATAGTCGGGCGCGTCCGGCACTGCGGTGATCTCCGGCACACGCACGATTTCGTGCAGCGATGTGATGGGCACGCCGTAGGTCTCGCGGCCTACACGGAAGCCCACAATGTGCGTTTCCCGGCTCATGAATGGAATTCCCTCAACGAGATCCCGCCGCCGCGGTCCGGGCTGCGTTCCCATACCCCGGCGTTCTATCGTTCGATTTCCCGCTTGACTGGTCGTTCGATTTGTCATTCGACCGAAGCGCAAAACGGTCCATCGAATCCAGCAGACCCTGCGACATCTTTGACATCTGATCGGAGGAAGCCGCCAGTTCGGTGGAACTCGACGTGGACGACTGCACCAGTTCCCGCATGCGCTCCATAGCCTGCACCACCGCCCCTGCTCCGGAAGCCTGTTCTTCCACCGCCGAGTTGATCTCGTGCGTGATTTCATTCAGCCGCGTGGTGGCGCGCGCGATTTGCGACGAGCCGTGCGACTGCTCGTTGGTGGCCGCCCCGATTTCCTGCGCGAACTTGTACACCTCGGTCACCACGTTCGAAATCTTGCGCAGCGCCGCATTCAGTTCCTGTCCCAGGTTCAGCCCTTCGTTCACGATCGTCGTGCTCTTCTCCATGTTATCGACCGCTTTGCGCGCTTCTTTCTGGATGCTCTCGATCAGCTCGGAAATCTCCTTGGTAGACTGCGCGGATTTCTCCGCCAGCTTCCGGACTTCGTCCGCCACCACCGCGAATCCGAGGCCGTGCTCGCCCGCCCGTGCCGCTTCGATGGCCGCATTCAACGCCAGCAGATTGGTCTGCTCCGCCAGATCGTCGATCACTTCGACGATCTTGCCGATATCGTCCGCTCGTCCGCCGAGCGCGTCGATAATCTCGCCCGAAGAGCGGATCGTCGTGTTGATCCGGTTCAGCCCGTCAGTAGTCTTTTCCATGGTGCTGATGCCGCCGTGCACCTCTTCCCGTGAACGGTTCGAGATGTCTAGCAGAACCTTGGCCGTATCCGCGACCCGCTGGATCGAGGTCACCATCTGGTCGATCGACGCCGAGGTTTCGCTAACGCTCGAGGCCTGCGTCTGCGTGCTCTTCACCATGTTCTGCACGTTCACGCTCATTTCGTGCATCGTGCTCGTAACTTCATCGATCGCCGAAGAAGTCTGCAGGCTGTTCCTGGCCGACTCGTCGGAAGCGCTGGCCACCTGGCTGGAAGCGCTGGCCACCTGGGTGGCGGCGTCGCGCACGTGGCGTACCATCCCGCGCAGGCCTTCCACCATCCGCGTGAACGCGTTCGCCAGCGTGTCATTGGCCGACCGCGGATGGACTTCGACCGCCAGATTGCCCCCGGCGATGGCTTCGGAAACCGCCGCCATTTCCTTCAGGTACTTCACCATGGAGTCGAACGTCCTGGCCAGTTGCCCGATCTCATCCTTACCGTGAATTTCAATACTGTGCTCCAGATCCCCCGATTGGCCGATCTGGTCCGCCACGTGAATCAACCGGTTCAGCGGTCCCGTGATTCCGGCGGCGGTACGGTAAGCAATGATCACGCCCAGACCCAGAGCGAACAGGGAACTGATCACCGCAACCAGAATCGTAAACGTCGCTGCCAGTTCATCGGAGTGGCGCCGCTCCTCCAGTAGTTTGCGGTTCTCCCGGTCCACATCAACCAAAACATCGCTCGAACGCGATACCCAGGAGTTCGGATCCTTCTGTAGATAGAAAATCTGCAGCTCAGCCACGGTCGCATTGCCGCTGTCCACGGCTCGCCGCTTTTCCACCAGCGGGGTGGCAAAATCAGCGCCCCAAGCCTGCTCCAGCCCCTGCACTTTTTCCAAACTGCTGCGCTGCTGAGCGGAATTCGCCAGTTCCTGAGCGTGGTGAACGGCTTCGCTTAACGAGTGCTCGCCGTCATTCATTTTCTCTACGTCCCGCGTGTCTCCGCTGAGCAGGTAGTTCTGCAGGTGAAGCCGGTTCTGCATCATTTCGAAGCGCACCGACGAGGTGACCTCGGTCATGTCGATCGAACGCTGCGCCGCCGCCTTGGTCTCATGCTCACGTTGTACCGCCATCAGGTTGATGGCCAGCAGCACCAGAACCGTCGCCAGAATGACGCCGAAACTGATATACAGTTTTTTCCCGATATTCATACTGCAACCTTCCTTAGCTGGCGCTTCTGCTCCCGCGCCGCCCGCTTACTGGGTCGGATCAAAACGGAATTCCACAATCCCCGTTGACTCTTCCGAGCCCGTCTCGAAACGCCACTTCTTGATCGCATCCAGAGCGGCGTTCGCCAACACCGGATGCCCGCCCACCAACTTTGCGTTCTTGACCGACCCGTTGGCCGCGACCGTGATCTGGACTTTCACCACGCCCGCGATGTTCATCCGCCTCGCCAGTTCCGGGTACACGGGCGCCACCTTGGTCTTTGGCTTTCGACTGATTTCTTCCTGCCCCCATGCCAGCGGAGCGCTGGTCGCAGCCCATCCGCCAAACAGCAGCAGACCCGCTGCTAACACACGATTTACGGCTCGAAAAGACACAATCCCTCCCCAGTCGCTCTGCCTTTCCCTATACTCGTGCACGGACTAGGCCAGCGGATACCAAAAGTTCTTTATGTGCATTACTTTCGTGACCTCCGCAAAGTGCTGAAGAATCGATCTTTAAACTCCGCTCCATTCTGCGGTTCCCAGGCCTGGCCAAAAGGCCGTGCGCTTCCCTCCAGATTCCCGACCTAAGATTGCAGAATGAGACGCCCATATCACTTTTGCCGTTTCACAAGTCGGCACTCCACCGCATATTCCCTTGACTCAATTTGAGAATCAAGCGTACGTTTACTATGTAATTCAATTGTTTTCAACCGCTTAGCTAACTGATTGGTGCGCACTGATAACTCACACCGGAAATCCGAGTCCCGGCGACGCGTCTCAGTCTGACGAGGCTTTCCAGAAGCTTCTCCTGGAGCTTTCCCGGGCCGCTTTTCAGAGCGGCGATCCCAGCCAGCTCATCCTGTCTTTTTGCACCCTCACTCGCGTTTTTTTCCACGCCAGCGGTGCCTACTTTTGGAGTCGTTCCCCAGACGGTGAACTCGTCGGAGCCGAAGCCGACGGCAACCACTCCGACTCATTTCGCGGCATTCGTCTACGCGCCGCAGATCCATCCGTAGCCCCATCCATCGCCATCGAGGCGGTGCAGCGGCGTCGCCCCTTCTTCCTCAACCACGTCGACATCGCCCGTTACCCATGGCTGGCCGAATGCCACGCCCATGCCGCCATGGCCGCCCCGCTACTGGTTTCAGGCCAGGTGGTCGGTGCCGTCGCGTTCCTGCAGAGCGCCTCCGATGCCGGCTTTCGCCATGTCGGCTTTGACGACGACGCCGTAGCCAAAGTCACTATCTTGGCCGCCCAGCTCGGCACCGCACTCGAAGCTCTGCGCTTGAACCAGCTTTCCCGCGAAGAGCGCCGCCGCGCCAACATTCTGGTCGAGGTCGCCACCGCACTCCATGGCTTGCCCGACACCGCAGCCGTGATGGAGAGCATCGCCGATCGCCTCCGCGTGCTGCTGCATTCGCCCGCCGTGCTTGTCCTGGTTCAACAGGAGAAAATTTTCCAGTTGCAGGCAGTGTCCACCGCGTCTCCCGGGCTCGCCTTCTCCATCCGTTCGCGTTTTCAGCAGAGTGACCTGCGCTCTTCGCTTGAGATTGCCAGCCGCGCCGTCGCCGCCGGCGAGCGCATTACGGTAAGCATCGACGGTGCTTCTCACTTCGGAGAAGATTCGCCTCCCGGAGTTCTCATCGCGGCCCCGTTTCGCACCTCGCGCTCGCACGGTGCCATTCTCGTCTACCCCCGTGCCGCCAACCCCTTTACCCACGAAGATAAAACCTTGGTTTCCGCCCTGGCCGGTTTTGGCGCGGTGGCCATCGCTAACGCCGAGTTGTACGGTATGGCGCGCGCGCAGGCCCACGAACTGCACGAAATTCTCGAGATTTCCTTCGAACTCGGTTCCGCCGGAAAACTCGATGAGTTCATGCACACCTCGGTAGTCCGGGCCGCCAGTTTCCTCGGGTTCCGGCGCTGCTTCATCGGGCTCCTCGACGACGCCACCTTTCACATTCGATGGGGAGTGGAGAACGGCGTGGCCCGTCCCGTCGATATCCCGCTCTACGACGGCGTCGCGACCAGCACGCTGAAAAAGAAAAGTGTCTTCTTCACCGAAGACGCCTCCAAGATTCCAGGCGCCAACTTGGATTTCGTCGAAGCTTTTCATATCCGCCAGCTCCTCGCTGTCCCCTTGCTCGGTTCGAACGGCGATGTGCTCGGGATGTTCGGAGTGCTCGACCGCATCGAGCCCGGTCCGATTAACGACGAAGACGTCCGCCGCGCCCGCGCTCTGGCCGCTCAGGTTGCCATCGCTCTCGAACTTACCCATAACCTGCACCAATCCGAGGAGCATCGCCGCCGCGCCGAGGCCCTGGTTACCATCGCCCTCGAACTCAACACCGTCCTCCATCTGCCCGAGTTCATGCGCAACTTCGCTCTGCGCGCGGCCGGTCTGCTCGGCAGTCGCTCCGCCGCCCTCAGCCTTTTCCAGACCGCTGAACTCGATACCGTCCTCGTGTGCGGCGCCTCCGAAGCCGGCGGTGAGGTTCACGACAAGCAACTGCTGCGCCGCTTTAGTCAGGCGCTCAGTGCTGCTCTGCCGAAATACCCCGCCGATGTCGCCTTCGCCGCCGCCGCCGATGTCCTCGGCTCCGCTCTCGCCAACACTCTGGGATGGACAGATTGCACCCTGGTCCGGCTCGCCGGCTCCTCTGGAGAACTCGTGGGCGTGCTTTGCCTCGCCGACCGCGGCGCTCCGCCCGCCATTGAAGATCACCAGTTGCTGCGCGCCATCGCCGGCCATGCCAGCATCGCTCTCGAGAATGCCTGCCTCTTTACCCGCATGCAGCAGGCTAACCGCCACTGGCTTGAAGTCTTCGATGCCATCAGCGACTTCATCGTCGTCCATGACGAGCAACACAACATTCTCCGCGTCAATCGCACTCTCGCCGATTTCGTTGGCATCGCCCCCGACCAGTTGATCGGGGTCAACATGCGCGCGCTCGAAGCCCTTTCCACCACCGCTTCGCCACACTCCTGTCCCTTCTGCCGCACCGGCGAAGGGCTCGACGAATACGTTCACCCCGTCCTCGAACGCACCTACCTGATTTCTACCTCGCGCATTCATGCCGCCAGCAGCGCCCAGTTCCAGACCGTCCACGTGCTCAAGGACATCACCGACCGCCGCGAAGCCGAGCGCCGCTATCGCGAGCTCTTCGATAACATTCAGGAAGGAATTTTCTTCTCTACCCCCCAGGGCCGCTTCGTGGAAGTCAACGATGCCATGGTTCGCATCCTCGGCTACAGCAGCCGCGAAGAAGTCATTCAGCTCGACATCCCCACCCAGGTCTATTTTTCTCCGCGGAGGCGGGAAGAACTGGCAGACCTTTTCGAACGCCAGGACGGACTGCGCAATCAGGAAGAAATTTTGCGGCGCAAGGATGGATCGCCCGTTCACGTATTCATCAACTGTTTCGCGGTGCGCGATGCGGCCGGCAGCATCCTGCAATACCGCGGCCTCATGCTCGATATCACCGGCCTCCGCCAGTCCCAAACCGAGCTTCAGAAAGAGCGTGATTTTTCCAGCAAGATCCTCAGCCATACCCAGAGCCTGATTCTGGTCACCGACACCGAAGGCGTCATCAGTTATGCCAACCGGCGCTGGAGCGGCCTCGGTTTTCAGCAGAACCAGATTCTCTCGCATCCTTTGCCCGACCTGTGTTCCGCGTCGCGTCGCGCCGCGCTCCGCGAAGCGCTCGCCGCCGTGGCCCGCGGCCAGCAGGTCGATAACTTCGATCTGCCACTGATTCGCGGCGACGGCGTCAGCGCCCAGTTCTCCGTCAATCTCAGCCCCATTAGCGGCGAAGATGGCCGCGTCACCAGCATCGTCGTGGTCATGACCGACGTCACCGACTCCGCCATGCTGCGCTCCAAGCTCGTGCACGCTGAGAAAATGGCCGCCGTTGGACAGTTGGTCTCCGGTGTCGCCCACGAAGTCAACAATCCCCTGACCGCCATCCTCGGCTTTACCGACCTCCTCATGGAAAACCCCGAGATCCCGGAAAGCGCGCGCCGCGATCTCCGCGTCATTTTGCAGGAAGCCCAGCGCACCAAGCAGATCGTGCAAAACCTCCTCAGCTTCGCTCGCCAGATGCCACCGCAGCGCCAACCGGTTCAGCTCAACTCCATCCTGCAACGCACCGTGCACTTGCGCTCCTACGACTTCATGAGTCACGGCATTCAGGTCATCGAGCACCTCGACGACTCCCTGCCCCAGGTCATCGGAGATTCCCACCAGCTCCAGCAGGTGTTTCTCAACATCCTGAATAACGCTTACGACGCTGTCCGCGAAACCGCGCGCCCCGCCCGCATTGAGATCATGAGCGCCCGCGCCAACTCCTTCGTCGAGATTTCTTTCCGCGATAACGGCATGGGCATCGCCGATCCCGAACGTATCTTCGATCCTTTCTTCACCACCAAAGACGTCGGCAAGGGAACTGGTTTGGGCCTCAGTATTTGCTATGGCATTGTCCGCGAACATGGCGGCGAAATTGTTTGTCACAACAACCTGGACTCTGAAGGAGCGACTTTTACCGTCCGCCTCCCGGTATCCGAGGCGGCATCCTTCGGGGCAGTTGCAGGAGTGCACCCCAAATGACCCAGCCAGGAACTAAGACTGGAACGAAATCCGCTTCCGCGCCCGTGCTTCTGATTGAAGATGAACCAGCCGTCATGGCTTTAGTACGCGCTGTCCTCGAGGGGCACGGATACGCCGTCGTTCCCACCGAATCCGGCGCCGAAGCCCTCCGCCTGCTTGAGGCCGGCCATTTTCACGGCGTCGTCTCCGACATGCGCACCCCCGGAGGCGTCGATGGCGCCCAGGTCCATGCCTGGATCGCCACCCATCGCCCGGAACTCGCTTCCCGCGTCGTTTTCATCACCGGCGATATTGCCAACGAAGAAACCGCTGCCACCCTGCGCCGCACCGGAGCGCCCTGCGTGGAAAAGCCCTTTCGCGTCCATGACTTCATTGCAGTGGTCGAGCAGACCCTGGGCAAGGCTGTTTCATGACTCAGAATTTCACGACACACGATTTCCGCATTCGATTGTTGATTGTCGATGACGAGCAGACCATCCGCCGCCTCTGCATGACCGTGGGCGAATCGCTCGGCTTCTCCTGCATCGAAGCCGAGAGCGGTGACGCTGCTCTCGCCCTGCTCGAAGAACAACCGGTGCACATGGTCCTCACCGACATGGTCATGCCCCGCATGTCCGGAATCGAATTCCTGGAACAGGTCAAACGCGCCCACCCCCGAATGGAAGTAGCTGTCATGACCGGCCACGGCTCGGTCGAAACCGCTGTGCAGGCCATGAAGCTCGGCGCCTACGATTACATTTCCAAGCCCTTTGCCCCTCTCGATGAACTGCGCCTTTTCCTTCGCCGCATGGCCGACAAAGTCCGCCTCGTCGAAGAAAATCTCTACCTCCGCGAACGCTCCGAAACCGAGACCTCCCTGCACGGCATCATCGGCAATTCCACCGGCATTCAGAACGTCCTGCGCCTCATCTCCCGCCTCAAAGACACCCGCACCCCGGTCCTGATTTCCGGCGAAAGCGGAACCGGCAAGGAACTGGTAGCCCGCGCCCTGCACTTTCGCGGTACCATGGCCAGCCTCCCCTTTGTCGCCGTCGATTGCGGTTCGCTCGTCCCCACCCTCATCGAAAGCGAATTGTTCGGCTACGAAAAAGGAGCCTTCACCGGCGCTCTTCGTTCCAAGCAGGGCCTGCTCCAATCTGCCGACACCGGCACGATTTTTCTCGACGAGGTGGGCGAGCTTCCCCTGGAGATGCAGGCCAAGCTCTTACGCTTTCTCCAGGAAAAAGAAGTCCGTCCCGTGGGCAGCAATCAAAAAGTTAAGGTGGACGTCCGCATCATGGCCGCCACCAACCGCGATCTCGACACCGAATACCAGAAGGGAACCTTCCGCAAGGATCTCTATTTCCGCCTCAATGTAGTCACCATTGCACTGCCGCCATTGCGCGACCGCCGTTCCGACATTCCTATTCTGGCTGCGTTTTTCCTGGAGCGTCTCGCTCCCGGACGCGGCGTCCAGGTCTCCGGCAGCGCCATGAAAGCCATGCTGGCCTACGACTGGCCCGGCAATGTCCGCGAACTGGAAAATTGTCTGGAGCGCGCCGTAGCTCTCGGCGATCAGCGCATCATTGAAGTCAATGATCTGCCGCCGTCAATCGCGCGCGCGGAAGTCCATACCGAACCACTACTCGACGTGCCCGACTTCTCCGGCAACGACCTCGAAGACATCGAGCGCGCCACCATCGAGCGGGTCTTCTCCCAGGTGAAAGGAGATAAAGCTCTAGCCGGCAAAATGCTGGGCATCAGCCGAGCCACCCTCTATCGCAAACTCAAGCGCTACAACATCGGAGGCCGCGAAGACCCTCCGCAATCCACCACCCTGCAATAAATTGTTCATGGGACCGACGGGCGCCCTCGCCCGTCCAAGCTTGCGTAGGGACAGCCGCCTCCGGCTGACTAAGGCCGCTCGGCCCCCCGCATTCGAACTCCTCTGGTCCCTTGCAGCCTCCGAACTGAGACGGTTGTGTCACTATGAGACGCTCCGTACCCGCGCTCCGGAGAATTGCTCGATTCCACTCCCTCACCGCCCCGCTAACTGCTTGTCCTTCTTTTACTTACTCTTAGGTGCATGACCCTCAAGTTTTTGGTGGCACTCGTGCACGAGAGAATGCGGACAAAGCAGAGCGAGTCTCCCAGAAGCTTCTCCAAACCAGGAAAAGGGGAGACTCGGCTGCTCCAGCTTCCTCGAGGTCTATTTAAGTGCCCAGCCAGGCAACTGCTCGTGTTCTCGAATCAAACATCGTAAGCCGCCTCGCCCGGTTCTTTCCCGATGCCACGCCGGTGCGGATTCCCATCAAGCTTAGCCGCTCCCATGGCAACGGAAACGGCACCGCCACCGCCCACGAAAACGAGACTGCTTTTTTTCAGAACACCGTTATCGAATTCGGCACGCCGCAAGAAGTCTTATTCGCGGTGGACCGTCCGCTGGAATTTGCCGATCGTGTTCTCGTCGAAAGCAACGACGGCTCGCTTCACGCTGAAGCCTCCGTAGTCGCGGTTCAATATCATCATCAGCCCGAACGGACAGTCGTTGCCGTCCGCTTCTTAAAACATGTTCCCAATTGGATTGTGAAATCATGACTGCATCTAGCCAACCTTCGTTCCCGCCTTCCTTCGAGGATCAGGCGACCACACTGTCCGCCCTCCAGCCCATTTACTCTGCCTTGGTGCGCGAGTTTGTGATTGAGGCGTCCGCCTGCCCCATCGCTGAGGGATTCTCGCCTTCGCCCGAATTGGTCGAGGACGCGAATGCCTGGTTCCAGCAGGTCGACGCGCAGATCCAGGTGCATCAGTTGCGCCAGTTTCTACAGACCACGCCGCTTGCCAACGAAGCCGTGTTGCGCTATCTGCTCGCGCATCACATGCAGAAGGCCGAGAAGTCCGCGAGTGACCGCGACAAAACCGATTTCCTGCTCGTCCAGTATTTTTCGCTGTGCGCTCCCTCCGGCCTGGAAGACGCCGACGTAGACCTCGATTACGTTGCCCAGGTCCTCGAGCCCGTGCTCGGCCCGCAGCAGCCCGAGGTCCCCGCCTGGCTGACTTCGCTTGAATCAATCATGCAGTCGGCGGCGCGTTGCCGCCGTCTCAGCGAACTGCTGCACAGCGGTGCACTCGAGCAGGGGCGCAAGCTCAAGGCCCAGAACGCGGACCGCTACTTCCAGCCTTCGGCCATGGTGGCCTTCGCCCGTTTCAGCTTCATGGTCCGGCGCATATTTTTCCGTCTCATGCACGACGATCTCAACGCCATTCAGGACGGTTTGCGCGAACTTGAGCGCCGCGGCGTCTCCACCATCGATTGCCGCCGCGCCCAATTCTCCGCCGAGGAACCGATCGCCCGTCTGCGCATGATCTGCCAATCCTGGAAGGTAATGTTCCACGCGGAATATTCCTCTGGACAGCCCCTGCGCATGCTGGTCGATCTCCGAGCCGCGGTCGACGACGCGCTTCAGAGCGGGGCGGGCAAAAATCCGCTGGCCGCAAGCGCCGCCGCTGCTTCCGGAACTTCTGGCGGCGGTAGCAATAGTTAAACGCTCGTGGAGACGCGGCTTGCCGCGTTCTCCGGAGACGGAGCAATCCCCGTCTCTACAGCCATAATTTCAAAAGCAGACGCCCGTTAAAGTTGTGGGAAGAAGAAAGCGACGATGAACCGCAATCGCCCGACCGTCCTGATCCTTGCCAGCGACCCCGCCTTTTCGCGCGAGATCACTGCCCATTGGCCTCAGGACCCCGCTCCGAATTCCGATGTCCATATCGATGTTCCGGAATTCATCGTCCTCGACCAGGCCTTCTCGCGCGACCTCAAGGGCAGTAACTACGACCTGGCGATCGCCGACGCCTCTTCCTGTGACAAGCGCAAGCACCAAGCCGGGAATGACGAGAGCAAAGACAGGACCGACCAGAATCAGGAAACAGACCAGAGTAGCGCCCTCAAGCAGTCCCTTGCCGCCGCCGGCAAGCCTGCCATTCTGATTCGCTCCGATCCTTCGCTTGATTTCTGCAACATCCGCGGGGCCGTTCTAGAGCTGCGTCGCGAGCCCGGAATCTGGCCGGCGATGGCGGGTCTTGTCGGACGCGAAATTCTACGCCGCCGCCAAGCTGAGTCTCGCGCCCGCGAAGCCGAGAAAATTTGTGCCGCCGCCCAATCCGAGGCCACTCTCGGACGCTACATGGTCGAGATGCGGACCAACGTCAACAACGCTCTCACCACCGTGCTCGGCAACGCCGAACTTCTGGTCCTTGAGCCCGGACTCCCCGCCACCGTCCTCGCCCAAGCCGATACCATCCGCAACATGGCCTTGCGCCTTCACGAAGTCTTTCAGCGTTTCTCTTCCATAGAAAAAGAACTCACCGTCGATGCCCGCGAGTCCGGCAAAAAAGCCGCCCACGCTGCCGCCGGCCGCTGATGCGTTCTTCACGTAACACGTAAGGGCAACTGCCCCCGGCGGTTCAGCCGAGCAAAGCTCGGCAGCTCCTCTTTCCGCAAATTGCCGCCCGATTACCAACCCGTATTCCTGATGGATTCGTTGTGTGATCCACCCACGCAATCGATGTCTGAGCAGAGAAGCTCACTTTGACGATGCATTTCCTCGCATCCTCGTGTCGTCGGGCACCTCGGACTAGCCGGGCAACAGTGAGCACTCTTGCTCAGAAGAAATTCAACGCCATCGGTAGGATCGAATCGCCAGAAAGAAAGAAGAATGATCGATGACAAAACATAGACGTGAGGATGAACTTGAGTCCAATTCGGCCGGGCAGTCCGGCGACCTTCAGGGATTGTCGGATGTAGCCGATGCGAATTCTGAGAGTGTGAAGGAATTAGTAGAACAGGGAAACGCGTTCGAAGCCGATGCCATAGATGGTGTGGAGAACGCCAAGGATCCGGATGTGTCCGAGGTGACGACGCGCCAGGTGCCGGAGGATGACGTCCCGGAGGAGTATCGGAACGCCGACTAGGCGCCTTGCGTAAAACCGAGTCGCGCCCTGCAAGCAGCCGTTCAATCGTAGAGGAGAACACCATGCCACCGAGTCCGCACAATCGAATCGCAGAGCTCCACAACCTCGCGGCCCACGCCCACGCCGCCGCCGCGGTAGCCCACGGCAAAGACGATTATCAAACCGCTCACGAAATCACCCGTCAGGCGCATGAGCACTCCATGAACGTCCATAAGCTCGCCAAAGAGTTAGCTGCAAGGGGTGCAAAGTCCCGCAAAGCATAGATCGCGGAGACCCCAAACTCGAGACTCGCGTTTCTGCGCCATTTCGCGGCAACGCCGCCGGCAGTCGGCGCTGGTCAGGCAGCACTTCGCTGCGCCGGTCTTCGGTTGGCACCGTTCACGCCACCGTTCCAAACAGCGCTCCGACACCTGCGGTCACCGCCATGGCGAGCGCGCCCCAGAACGTGACGCGCATGGCGCCCACGATCACGCCCGCGCCGCCCGCGCGTGCAGCCAACCCGCCCAGCAGTGCAAGGAACACCAGTGAAGTTCCGGCGACAAGAGGAATCAAACCCGCCGCCGGCGCCATGACAGTGACCAACAGGGGCAGGGCTGCTCCAACCGCAAAGCTGCCCGCCGATGCCAACGCAGCCTGAATCGGACGCGCGCGGAGAGCCTCGGAGATGCCAAGTTCGTCCCGGGCATGCGCGCCGAGCGCGTCATGAGACATCAGTTGTTCAGCAACCTCTTTTGCGAGCGCAGGTTTGAGCCCGCGAGCCACGTAGATTGCCGCCAGTTCCTTGTGCTCGCCCTTATTGTCCGCCTTGAGCTCCGCACGCTCCAGCGCGAGGTCGGCTTTTTCCGTGTCGGCCTGTGAGTGGACGGACACGTACTCACCGGCGGCCATCGACATAGCCCCAGCCACCAGGCCGGCGACCCCGGCCACCAATACGTTGCCGTGAGTCGCATGCGCCGCTGCCACGCCCAGCATCAGACTCGATGTTGAAAGGATCCCGTCATTAGCGCCCAATACCGCCGCGCGTAGCCAGCCGATGCGTTTTGTGCGGTGTCTTTCCACGTTGCTGACAGGCATTCTTGATGTCTCCTTATTCTGGAACAGTCGAGCGAAATTGGCTCGGCAAACGCGAAGCATAACGAAGAACGGGACGTATGGCCCGAGTTTCGCATCCATCTTACTCTCGACGGCACTCATTCCAATGTCGTGCGGTTCGACGTTAAGGTGGGGGAGATGACTTGTCAGCCGCGAACATCACACCTGCACCAAGCGTGCACGCGCTTTCTTGCACGCCCGGACTAAGTCATCGTCCAAGGTAGCAAGTGGCAAGCCGCCATCCAGAGCCAGATCGAGGTAAGCCGCGTCATACGCAGTCAAGCCGTACTCGCGGCTGAGGTGGTGAATCCTGTCAAAAACAACTCTGGTAGGGAACTGTTCGAGTTCGATGGGGAGCGTTGCCAGATCATCGAGGAAACTGCGCACCAACTCTTTAGAAATGCGCTTGCGTTTTTCTCCAACCAGCAAGGCGTTCAGAACCTCGTGCGGCCAGAATGAGGGCGCAACTGCGGTGTCGCCCTGTTTGAACAGGCCGGCGACCTGCTGCGCCATGGCAGCATTCTCATCGGGGAAACACCAGGTCAGGATGACGGAAGCGTCGATGACAAACCGGCTCACCGGCGTCCTTCATTGATCAGGTCTTTGATTGTGAGCCCACGCAAAGAGAGCCTGTGGCGCGTGCCGAAGCTTGCCAGTCGTTCCGCCGCGTCTTCCGCAGAACCGTTCTGGGCGGACATGCGCTCTTTCAGCAACGCTCCCAGCAAGCGCGAAACGCTGGTATCCTGGCGCGCGGCCTCGATCCGAGCCCACTGGGCGACGTCATCTTCCAGGGTTACGGTCACATTGCGCAAGCGACGAGTAGGCGACACGAATCCAGTGTAACACGAATATCGTGTCTTTCGCGAGTAAGAATTTGACCGTTGTTTTCGAAAGGTTATTGCAGGCCTTTCTTGGCGCGGACGAGCTGCGGTGGCCCCTCCGTGGTCGATGCAGATGCAGCATTCGCGGACAGGAGTGTCCGCGCCACACTTGCGTCCTACGCGAACAGAAATTCCTTAGTCCGCAGCTCCTTAATCCTATCCCGCAGCTTGGCGGCCTTCTCAAACTCAAACCGCTTGGCCGCTTCCCGCATGTCGCTCTCTAACTTCCCAATGTAAGCGTCCAACTCTCGCTGCGATTTCATCTCCGGGATGCCTTCGGCCTCGGAGCCGGTCAGGTCGACGTAGTCGGCGCCTACGATCCCGGCCAGCGTCATGTCGAGCGGACGAATGATCGATTCAGGCGTAATCCCGTTTTCTTCGTTATAGGCCTGCTGGATCGCGCGCCGCCGGTTGGTTTCGTCGAGCGCCTTTTTCATGGAGTCGGTCATGCGATCCGCATAGAGAATCGCCCGCCCGTTCAAATTGCGGGCACAACGTCCAATGGTCTGGATCAGCGCACCGGCGGAGCGCAGGAAGCCTTCTTTGTCGGCGTCGAGAATCGCCACCAGCGAAACTTCGGGCAGGTCGAGGCCTTCGCGCAGAAGATTGATGCCAATCAATACATCGAACTCGCCCTTGCGCAGGTCGCGCAAAATCTTCACCCGCTCCAGCGTTTCGATTTCGGAGTGCATGTAACGGCACTTCACGCCCACTTCGCTGTAGTACTCGGCCAGGTCCTCAGACATGCGCTTGGTAAGCGTGGTCACCAGCACCCGCTCGTTGCCAGCCACGCGGTCGCGGATCATGTGCAGCAGGTCGTCGATCTGTCCTTTGACCGGACGTATCTCGACCGGAGGGTCGATCAATCCGGTCGGGCGGATGATCTGTTCCACCACCACGCCAGCGGACTTGGTAAGTTCGTAAGGACCAGGCGTGGCCGAAACATAGACGATCTGGTTAGTACGATGCTCGAACTCCTCGAAAGTAAGCGGACGGTTGTCGAGCGCCGAGGGCATCCGAAACCCATACTCAACCAAAGTCTGCTTGCGCGAGCGGTCGCCGTGATACATGCCGTGCAGTTGCGGCACAGTCTGATGCGACTCGTCGATAAACAGCAGAAAATCGCGCGGAAAATAATCCAGCAGCGTGGGCGGGGGCTCGCCGGGAAGCCGTCCAGTAAAATGCCGCGAATAGTTTTCGATGCCATGGCAGTAGCCCATGGCCTTGATCATTTCGAGGTCATACATCACCCGCTGATGGATGCGCTGCGATTCCACCAGTCGTCCCTGCTTTTCAAGTTCCGCTTCCCACCAGGCCAGTTCAGTCTTGATAGAAGTGACAGCCGAAGCCCGAGTCTCTTCCTTCATCACATAGTGGGTCTTAGGATAAATCGGCAGCCGCATGTAACGCTGCTTGACCGTCCCAAACAAAGGATCAATCTGCGAAAGCGATTCAATCTCATCGCCAAACATCTCAACCCGATAAGCATTGTCGTCGTAGGTGGGAAAAATCTCGATGACATCCCCACGCACCCGAAAAGTCCCGCGCCGAAAATCCCCCTCAGTCCGCTCGTAAAGAATGTCAACCAGCTTGCGAGTGATGTCCGAGCGCTTGATCTTCTGTCCCTTTTCCAGGAACAGCATCATCCCGTAATAAGCCTCAGGCGACCCCAACCCATAAATGCAGCTGACCGAAGCCACAATCAAACAATCCCGCCGCTCAAACAACGACCGTGTAGCCGACAGCCGCAACTTGTCCAGCTCGTCATTAATAGTAGATTCCTTCTCAATATAAAGATCAGCCGCCGGAATATAAGCTTCTGGTTGGAAGAAATCATAGTAGGAGACGAAGTACTCCACGGCGTTATGGGGGAAGAAGCTTTTGAATTCGTGGTAGAGCTGGGCGGCCAGGGTCTTGTTGTGGGCCATGACCAGGGCGGGCCGGTTGGCCGCCTCGATTACCTTGGCCGCGGTGAAGGTCTTGCCCGATCCAGTGACGCCGAGCAGGACCTGATGCTGCTCGCGATCGAAGACGCCGCGGGTGAGCGCTTCGATGGCTCGTCCCTGATCTCCTTGGGGTTTGTAGCTGCTTACCAGCTTGAAGTCCACGGCCCATTATAGTGGGAGGGTGGCGGCTGGGTGAGGATGTACTTCTGTGTAAATATGATCTTTGGAAGGCGGGAAGATCGGAACTTTGTACTAAGTTATTTACCTTATATACTGAGCAAAACTGCTCGTCTTCTGTCCGGCGTCTATACGGCAAACACTATAGTACCTGCGTTTTTCCCCGTAAATAGGCCCAAACACGATTTTCACCCTTAGTTAACATTGACACGGGCCGCTTTGGCCGCGTGAATGCACATTGAGACGGATAGACCCGAATCCAGATGCGTCCAGGGACCTGTGTTCCGAGCCACTTAACGGCGACCGGGGCGTGTCGGTTAGGTGCAGTGCTTATGGAAGAGAAGTTCAGCCAAGTGGGCCCCCGGGAACGGCAGATTATTGGTCTGCTTCTCCAGGGATGTGACAACTCGGAAATTGCTCGGGATCTGAACATTGCCGAGCGTACGGTCAAAGCACATTTCAACCGCCTGTTTCTGCGGTTTGGAATCAAGGGTGGCATCAAGCGGGTTAAGCTCGCGACTTTGCTCTATAGGAGACAATTATGCTTGGAGAAACAGCAAACCGCCGCGGGCCCAGCGAACGCGAACAATTGATCATCCAACGCGTAGCCGAGGGCTGCAAGAACCGGGAGATCGCCGATTCTCTAGGAACCACCGAGCACGTAGTAAAAAATTATCTACGCTTGATCTACGACAAACTGGGATTGTGGAACCGCGTCGAGCTGGCGCTATGGTATGAAGCGCGTCAGCACGAGCAGGTTTACAACGCCTGAGGTTTGGCGGAGACTCGTTGCGATCGCTATTTGTATAAGCCCTGCTTGACGGTGGATTCTGGAGAGGCTGGCCCTGACTTGGGGTGAGACTACTCTGTGAAGCTGCCGGGGCAGGGCTTGTATTTTGCGCCCCCATCGCTG